>Ga0102875_1000093_pt1 | contig 39718 bp, 39 predicted proteins | sample Colrivmet1547B02_FD_78185 | JGI IMG/M metagenome (GOLD analysis project Ga0102875, IMG submission 78185) | Estuarine microbial communities from the Columbia River estuary - metaG 1547B-02 | ecosystem: Environmental > Aquatic > Marine > Intertidal zone > Estuary | place: USA: Columbia River... | reverse complement strand
TCCACTGACGAATCCAAGTTATGATGCAAGCCAAGATCCATTGATTAACCCGAACAACAGCGCATTTTTAGCTGGAGATTTCAACGCGGATCCCAACTTCCCTTCGATTCCAGCGGGCATTCAATTTACAGAACCACTTAGAAACTATGGGAATGCGGCGGATTTTTACAAGGATGAAAATACCGGTCAAATTAAACGTGCCAGTGAGGAAGGAACATACGTTCGAACATTTACAGCACATCGTTCACCGCTCGGACTCGTGATCGATCGAGAGGAACTGCTCGGATCCATCTACCAAGGGAAATCGTTTGTCATGAGTTTCATGCCTGGAGGCGACAGTACAGGCTACACCCCGTTTTCCCCCTGGGGAACTCCTTGTCCATTTGTCGATTCTTCACGTGAATTAGTGATGATGGACCTTCAATACGATTCCTTGTTAGCAGATTACACGATTCACAGCGCGAACATTGTGACTGGATTTTACCTTCCCGTTGATGTCGAACAAGTGGGGAATTCCATGTATGTGATCGAAAATAATGGAGTCTTATGGAAACTGAACTTTCCGAACAAGTTGAATCCACCTATTTGCTATCAAGATGGACTCATTACCTATCCAAATCCGTTTTCATCGATGTGCAAGGTATATTTCCCAAATCCATCAAAACAGGTGAGGCACATAAAACTTTTCCAATCCAATGGACAATTAGCTTACGAATCTGCCGAATACGATGTTGATACGTACCCGCTTTCTGTACCCAAGATCGCAGCGGGCGAATACACCCTCGTACTTGAACAAGGAACGGAAATCCTTGCGCGTCAAAAGGTCATTATTTACGATTGACACTCACTTCATGTCAATTTATTTCGTTCATAACACAACATGAAATAAAAAAGCAACGTTTACATAGACTAAATTTCCTATTTTTGACCCAAATTAAAACGAACACATGAATCTGACAGGTATCATTTCCATCTCTGGTAGACCAGGACTATTTAAAGTTATTGCACAAGGAAAAAACAGCGTGATTGTTGAATCCATGATTGACAAAAAACGTTTTCCAGCATACGCTACAGAGAAAATCTCCACTTTAGAGGACATTAGTATTTTCACGTATGAAGAAGATGTGAAATTGACCGAAGTGTTATCAAAAATGAATGAGTCGTTTACCGATAATTGTCCATCTCACAAGGAGGACATGAAAACATTAGAGTCTGCATTGGCAACATTCTTACCAAATTGGGACAAAGAACGCGTATATCCTTCTGATGTGCGTAAAATTTTCCAATGGTATCATTTAATCAAACAAGCTGGATTATTTGAAGCAGCAGCGGAAGGTGCCGAAGGTACGGAAGCGCCAGCGAAAGAAGCGAAAGTTAAAGCGGAACCTGCAAAGAAAAAAGCAGCAGCAACAGCGGGTCCAGCAAAAGCAGCGAAACCAGCAAACATCAAAAAGGCAGCTCCTGTTAAAACGGGAAGTTCTCGCGGAAAATAAAAATATAAACCATTTTAAAAATTCACCTGTCCAATCGTCAGGTGAATTTTTTTGTCCTAACATTACGTTCACATGATCATCGAGAAAAACAAACGTCAATTCTTAAACGAAGACCTAAACATTCAATCTTGGGAAGATTTAAAATCCTATTTCGACGATTTACTCGCACGCGAAATCGACAGCAAGGAGAAATTTGAGCGTTGGTTGAATGACCGCAGTGAATTAGATGCCGTGCTTGAGGAAGACCTCGCTTGGCGCTATATTCGCATGTCCATTGAAACGAACAACGAAGAACTCGCCTCTGCCTACACGTTTTTTGTGACGAAAATTCAACCAGAGTTAGCTCCCTTGGACGATGCCTTGAATCGAAAATTCATGGACTCCCCTTTCCGCCATGACTATACGGATTCCGCCCATCAAATTTACTTTAGAAGCATTGAAACGCAGGTGAATTTGTTTCAGGAGAAAAACGTTCCCATCGAGGCAGAACTGAACGAATTGGCTCAAAAATATGGGGCAATCAGTGCAGCGCAGTCGATTGACTACCTTGGCGAAACGATGACCATGCAGAAAGCGAGTCAATTGTTGAAAGAGCAAGATGAAGCGGTACGTCAAACCGTATTCGATAAAATGGTGGAACGACGTCGCGTCGACACAGACTCATTGGATGACTTGTATACGCAGTTGGTCACGAAGCGACATGCATTAGCCTTGAACGCTGGATTTGACAATTTCAGAGACTATAAATTTCAAGCACTCGGACGCTTTGATTACTCTAAAGAAGATTGTTTCGACTTTCATCACGCCATCAAAACGCACATTGTTCCATTGGTCAAAGACATTCAAGCCAAAAAACTAGCGATTACCGGCGAGGCCAAATTCAAACCGTGGAATACGGAAGTTGATCCCCAAGGAAAAGCGCCATTAAAACCCTTTGAAACAGGCAAAGAGATGCTAGATGGTTGCGTTCAGATGTTGGGGAATTTGAATCCGTACTTTGCGGACTGTTTAACGACGATGGAAGAGATGGGTCATTTAGACTTGGATTCGAAAGCCGGAAAAGCACCAGGTGGATACAACTATCCACTTTATGAAATTGGCGTTCCCTTTATTTTCATGAATGCGGTTGGCGCACAACGAGATTTGGTCACGATGATCCACGAAGCTGGACACGCCGTTCATTCCTTTTTGAGTCGTGATTTGCCTTTAACCGGATTCAAGAATCTTCCATCCGAAGTTGCGGAGTTGGCATCGATGTCCATGGAGTTACTTTCCATGAAAGAATGGGGACATTTTTACGCCAATGCAGATGAGTTGAACCGTGCGAAGCGCGAACAGTTAGAAGGAGTGTTGAAAGTCCTTCCGTGGATAGCGCAAATCGACGCCTTTCAACATTGGGTATACGAACATCCAACGCATACGGTGGAAGAACGTCACGCGCATTGGTCGAGTCTCTCCAAAGACTTTGGAACAGGATTAACGGACTGGAGCGGTTACGAAGATCAAATCGCCACATCTTGGCAACGGCAATTGCATTTATTCGAAGTTCCTTTTTACTACATCGAATATGGCATTGCGCAATTAGGAGCTTTAGGCGTGTGGATGAACAGTTTAACAGATTTCGAGTCCGGATTAACAGCTTATCAAGAAGCCTTGAAACTCGGATATACGAAGTCCATTCCAGAAATTTACGAAACGGCTAAGGTTCCATTTGACTTCTCCTCTGAGCGACTGAAATCTTTAGCCACATTCATTCAGCTTGAATTAAATAAATTGGACTAGAAATAAATTCAGCGTGAATTTGCGCAGATTTTAAATTTCTCTTTATATTTGCACCCTCCGGCGAGATAGCTCAGTTGGTTAGAGCGTAGGATTCATAACCCTAAGGTCCCGAGTTCAACTCTCGGTCTCGCTACAAAAAAACCTTGACGATACTGTCAAGGTTTTTTTATGCTTTTGTTTTTACAAAGCTGTCAGAACTCTCGGTCTCCCTGATGAGTCTGCGAAGATCAGAACCAAATCCCTCCCCAACTTTTGGTTATGATCCAATTTTTGTAACAAAACTAAGTTGTCAAATCAATGAAACTCGCTAAGTTGAGATATGATTAAGTATGACGTATTTACTCTTTTTAATGATTAATCGAACATAACAAATAGAACACTTTCTATTTATGTTGGAACTTATTCTAGAAATGAAATTGCCAAATTTTCCCAGATTTTAGACGTAGTAAAGGAAATTCAATCATTTGGGTGTAAATACCATTTTTTCTTGGTACATATACTCACTATAAAGTGACTTCAATTGAATAAATTCGCCGAAAATTTGAATTTTATCGCAATGGAAAGAGATCAAAGCAAAATGGAACAGAACCATATTCCCTCTAAGAATGAAATGGAGAAAACGAACAATGATGAATTATTTGAAGTGGCAAACCGAAATCCAAGTTTCAGGAAAGTAATGGTCAAATTCATTTCCAGTTTTGAGGTCAAGCCAGTCGTATTTATCTATGATGAGGAAGGTAAATATAATGTTAGAAGCATTGGTTTGCCGGAAAGAATCAAAAATGTTTTACTTCAAAATGATGTTGAATATTTGAGCGATCTCACTTATGTTCGGTCAAGTGATCTTTTTCAAATGAAAAATTTTGGCGAGAAGAGCTACAAAGAGATTTTAGCTGTATTGGATACGTATGGTTTTCAACTAGCGGATTGAAACCATTTTTTTTTATTTTCGTGAAAGAATCATCCGAACATCAAAAATGCGCTGCCATGAAAGAATACTTGCATGAAGAATCAGATTATATTGATCTAGCAAACTACAATGCGTTCAATGAATTTTTGGTCAATTATGACTTTATGCCCGAGGAAATACAGGACGAAAAAGATTTTAATTTCGTGCTGAATTACCTACTCGGACTTAGTTTAAGAGCACCTAACTTCATTCTTCTGTATGAGTATTCATTGGGCATGTTAAACCGCTTGAAAGCAACTCAGGAAATTGACGCACTCAAAAACAACCTTGAGCAAAGAAAAATTGCTGCTTGCGAATACGTTGCGCAGAAAGATAACATCTTTAACAAAAATGTTGTTTGGGCATTTCACGAAAATCGGCCTTTAATCAGAGGACTCATGAGCAAGGCTGACCGAATTTGGGAGTCTGGGCAACTCAAAGAAGCACATGAATTGTTCAGCAAAATTTACAAAACCAACAAAAACGATAATGTCGGCGCGCGATACTCCTTGAAAGCCACCGCTGAGGGTATGTCGTTCGATGAATTTGAGGAACGGTTTACCTACCACGATGAACAAGGTTCTTATTACAAAACAGATGAAATCATCCGATGGTATGAAAAGAAATAAGTGATGAAAGTGACGTGTAACTCAAGTGAAATATTCACATTAGTTAGACGACGTTCACTTGTAACATTTCCCCACGCACATGCAACAAGTCATCTTGTAAAGAACTCAAGGGAATTCCATTCAGTGAAATAGCACTTAACATAATTTCATTTTGAACGTTTTGCCGATCCAAATTGAATTCTAATTTATCCATTCGAAAGGAATCATCTTCGAAAGCGAATTTGGACACCAATCCTTTGTAGCGGATGATGAACCGCAATTGTTTGGGTTCTTCAAATGAAACCTCATCATCGCTCACCTCATATCTCGAGAACAAGGAACTCGGGGAACAAAGTTCCTTTGCTGAAATCAACTCGACCATTCTTCCTTTTTTACGCAACTCTATGCGAGCGTTTGCGTCCATGGATAATCGAATGGGTGTAATTGGTTTTGCAAAGTCCGTCCAGTTTTGATAACCCAACTTTTCGACGATTTCCAAGTTGAAAATCACTTCTTCCCAAGTTAAATTGAATTTAGATTGATACGCTGTTAATTTCAAGAGCATTTCCTGCGGTAAATCGAGGTCCCATATTTGAATGGCGTTTCCAAACAGGTTTATGATGTATGAATTCTTGGGTTTCAAGGACATCCTACTATGCCTTTAATCAGTTGAACTGAATTGTTCAATTCTTCTAACTGAATGAAAATAGGACATGTCATGGTATCTGAATAGAATAGTGAAAGCATAAAATTTGGCTGAATTAAAAATCAAGTCCCATTCTATTAAAGTCTAGTATATAAAATCAATGTCAAAACACCAAACTTCAAACAGACATTATATGAGGCAAGGACTTATGTAATTTTACATTCCAAACGCTCAACAATCATCACCGCTCTGCCCCACTCAAAAACTTCCCAATCATTATCCGCTGCTCCAACAATTCATTTGCTTCTTTGAAGCGCTGTTCTTTCATAAGTTGATTGCGCAGGTTGGAAAGTTCTTCGAATTCGTCTGCGAAATGCGAAAGGAATGCCTCACGCGCGTTGAGACGGTCGGAAGGTTGGAAATTGAATTCGGATAATACGCTTTCACAAAGTGAGAGCAATTCTACAGTTTGATTCTCTTTTGGAATCTGAAAAAAGAACTCATTTACTTCTTCTTGTAACTGTTGCAGTTCGTTATGAATTGTTTGCGCTTTGTCACCAAGTTCTTCCTCGTGCTCGTATGCTTCCGACCAAGCGGCTTCGTATTTTTCCTTTACGATTTGGGCATGGGTCCATTTCAATTGACACGCTTTGATTTTTGCATAAGTTGTGTTTAGATTTTCAAAATTGAGAAAATTTGTTGACAGGTTGGGTCAAAATAATATCCTGCCTTCATTTCATTCATCTAAAAGTCCAAATTAATTTCAAGACTAAAATCAATTATTTAATTTAGCTTAAAATCCCTTTTTGGGTGATGTTAAACCTTCAAATAAACCAGGTAATAAATGGCTAAATTTTTAGATCCTATTTCATTAAAAGAAGAAATCCGTGAAACCTTCGAAGGTGCTGATAATTTTCTTTTTATCGTTTCACCATTTATTAAATTAGACAATAAGCTGAAAAAAATTCTTGAAGAAAAAAAACATGATCCAGAATTTTCAATCACTTTAGTCTACGGGAAAAACGAACACAACCATGACCTGAGTCTTGGAGTGAGCGATCTAACTTTTTTTAAGGAATTTTTAAATGTTGAGATTTATTATCATCCAGACCTACACGCTAAATATTATGCGAACGAGTATCAAAGTATCGTAACCTCATTGAACCTACATTCTTTCTCGATAAAGAACAACATTGAAGTTGGTGTATTATTTGAAAGAAAAGGTCGATTCTCCTTGATTTCAGACAATAAAGAAGATGATGCCTCATTTCATTTTTTTGAAAAGCTAATTGATCATTCTGAATGTACTTACAGTAAACATTTGGAACAAAAAAAACGTTTTTTCGGTTTATTCAAAGGTGATTATGTACAGACCATTGAAGTCGACGAAACGGACATTACGCACAAAGCAGATAAATCAAATCATAAAGGATACTGTATCAGAACAGGTATAAAAATAAGCTTTAACCTACAAAAACCTTACTCTGAGAAAGCTTTCGCAAGCTGGAGTCAATACAAAAACAAAGATTACAAAGAAAAATATTGTCACTTCTCTGGAGAATTATCTCATGGAGAAACATCTTTTAGCAAACCGATTCTTGCAAAAAATTGGAGCAAATCAAAAATGTAATTGGTAATCAAAACTAAAGCATTTTCATATGCTTAGATGAGGAAGATTTTACACCTTGTAAAAGTACTGCGGAGACTTTTAATGGGACCATGGATCTAATATCCGGACATCATGTAGTCGAAAACGTATTAAATCGAAATAGGCATTGATTATTTCTTTTCCTAAAGTTTAGAATCTACATCGTGCCGCAATTGCTCTAGTTCTGACATGGGGTAAAGGTTAGGAAGATTGTGGGGGATTTAGACACGCATGCTTAACAAAAATGAAAAGTCAAGGCCTTGTCACTTGCATGGGTGAGTAATTCTTGGAGTTCTGAAACACTCAAGTTCGCTGCGTTTTTGAAGGTGAATTCCCATCCGATTAAACCGGAGATTTTTGCCATTTCGAGCAGTTCTGGAAAGGTGTAATCTTCTACGTTTAAAATTAAATGAAAGGACTTTCCAGTTTTGCTTAAGTCTTTAATGTCTTGAAGTGATTTTTTCATAAGTTGTGTTTAGATTTTCAAATTTGAGAAGATTTGTTGACAGGTTGGGTCAATAACTTATCTCGAAACCTCAAAAAATCGGAATTCCAAATCTTTTTCGCACCTTTATTCTTTCAAAGAATATGAGCGACATAAATACCTTAATGCAAGCCTTGGTTGAATTTCGCGATGAACGCGATTGGAATCAATTTCATGATAGTAAAAACTTAGCTATCGCTTTATCCATTGAAGCAGCAGAATTAAATGAATTGTTCCTATGGAAGGATGTCAAAGAATCCGAACAAGTGGATATTCAACGCATCAAAGAAGAATTGGCGGATGTTTTTGCTTATGCCCTATTGCTTGCTGAGAAACATCAATTAAATGTCAGTGAGATTGTTCTTGAAAAAATTCAACGAAATGGCGAAAAATATCCTATCGAAAAATCGAAAGGAAACGCTCAGAAGTACTCAGAATTATGATTGTCTACCAAGAGAACAAAGACACCTTCATGTCGCAAGTACGCGAGAGTAAAATTGAATACATCATTCACGATAATTTCATTAAGAACCTCGGACGCGACACATCGAAAAGTGAAGTGAATTCTTGGAAAAACTCCATGATGTACATGCGAAATGTGCTGGATGATTCAGCCATACCAGGTGACGCGAAAATCAGCATTGAATGTCAAGTTCCTAACACGAGCAAACGCATCGACTTCATCATCACCGGACAAACAGAGGATAGACGTGATTGCGCCGTCATCATTGAACTGAAACAATGGGAAACAGCCCTTTCAACCGACCTTGACGGTGTGGTTAAAACCTATGTCGGTGGAGCAGTTCGAGACGTGAGTCATCCAAGTTATCAAGCGTGGAGTTACGCTGCATTGTTGGAAGGATTCAATTCGGCAGTGGAGGATGCAAACATTCAACTACAAGCTTGTGCATTTTTACACAATTGCGAGGACCCGAGTCCGATGACGGGAAGCTTTTATCAGAATTACCTCGATAAAGCTCCGTTATTTGCGAAAAACGATGTGTTAAAACTATCAGAATTCATTAAGCAACATGTCAAGTTTGGTGACTATCGAAATGTCATGTATCAGATTGAACATGGGAAAATTCGTCCATCGAAAGGAATTGCTGATGCTATTGCGCGAATGATCGAAGGAAACGAGGAATTTGTGATGATTGATGATCAAAAAGTCGTTTATGAACGTATTGCTCAACTCATTGCGAAAGCAAGTCCGAGTTCCAAACAAGTGGTGATTGTGGAAGGTGGACCTGGAACAGGAAAATCCGTAGTGGCAATTCAATTGACCGCCAATCTAACCAGTCAGCAGAAATTGGTACAATATGTCAGTAAGAACAGTGCCCCTCGTGATGTTTATGCGAGTAAACTAACAGGAATACGGACAAAATCATGGGTCAATAATTTATTCAAAGGTTCAGGATCTTACATCCAAGCAGAAAAAAATCAATTTGATGCTCTCATTGTCGATGAAGCACACCGACTGAATGAGAAAAGCGGCATGTTTTCCAATCTTGGTCAAAATCAAGTCATGGAAATCATTGAAGCAGCAAGATGTTCCGTGTTCTTTATCGATGAAGATCAACGTGTCACCATGAAAGACATCGGTACCAAAGCTGAAATCGAAAAGTGGGCAAACTATGCAGGCGCAACTGTTCACAAACTCCAACTTTCGAGTCAGTTTCGATGTAACGGAAGTGACGGTTACATGGCATACTTGGACCAATTACTCGGCATCCGAGAAACCGCAAACACAGATTTCAAAGACCTTGGATACGAATTTCATGTTTGTGCAAGTCCAAATGAACTTCAAGAGAAAATACTATTTCACAACAAGGAACGAAACCGTGCGCGCATGGTTGCCGGATATTGCTGGCCATGGAATTCCAAGAAGGATCCTAAAGCAATGGACATCGTTGTTCCAGAATACAATTTTGGAAAACAATGGAATTTAACCCAAGATGGAATGCTTTGGATTGTGAGTCCAGCATCAGTTGAACAAATCGGATGTATTCATACCTGTCAAGGACTTGAAGTCGATTACATTGGCGTTTTCATGGGACCAGACCTTGTCATCAGAAATGGTCAATGGTTGTGTCAACCCGAAAAACGCGCTTCCAGCGATAAAAGCATTCACGGAATCAAATCCTTGATAAAAGCAAACCCACAAAAAGGTCAAGAAATGGCAAATGCCATTATCAAAAACACCTACCGCACACTCATGACCCGAGGTATGAAAGGATGTTTTGTGTGGAGTAGTGATAAGGAGACACAGGAGTGGTTGAGTAAGCACATTACCAGTACAAATTAGATTTTAATCTTATATCTCGACATGGAAGAAGAATCGTTACAAAAATACCTTCATCAAATTCTAAGATTAAAGAGATCTGCTTCGAATGGTGGTGCGCCTCATAAACCTATTTTATTATTATCCATTTTCGAATTAATTCGAAAAGGAGACATTACTTCAAATCAAATTGAAATTACTCCGGAATTAGTTCTTGAATTTAAATCTAATTGGTCAAAACTCGTAGTTACGCAACATTCACCTAATTTTTCACTTCCATTTTTTCACATGAGAAGTGAACCGTTTTGGCGATTAATTACAAATATTGGAATGAATATTCCATTAACAAGTTCTCATTCAATAAAAAGTTTGAATGCTTTAAAAGAATCAATCGCATTTGCAGAACTTGATAAAGAATTCTTCCGTTTACTCATTGATCCGATTCAAAACGGATTCTTTGTTGATCAAATACTAGAAAAGTATTTTCATGAAACGAGAACAAATTTCAATTCGAAAGAATACAACGTTTATGATCAACTCGAAACCCAAATGTTGAATGATAACCGTGCCGTTTATTCAAGCCGTATCCAGGAATTAAAAGAATCTTTGCCACAAGAACAGTTTGAGGAGGAGATTTTCGTGAGAGGAGGAATCTTTAAAAAAGAAATTCCAAAAATCTATAATTATCATTGTGCAATTTCAGGAATGCGTATTGAGTCTTCGACGAACGCTCAACTTGTTGATGCTTGTCACATTGTTCCTTTTGCCATTTCAAAGGATGATACGATCACAAATGGAATCTCATTATCACCAAATATTCATCGTGCCTTTGATCGAGGTTTAATTACCATTAATTCAGAATACATCATCCGTGTTTCACCGGCAATTAAAGAAAATGACTCGCCATTTTCGTTAAAACAATTTGACGGAAAACAAATCATTTTACCAACAAACATTCATTTTTACCCATCAATTGAAAATCTTGATTGGCATAGAAAGGAATGTTTCGTGTTGTAAATATTCAAATTCGATTCTTCTAATCCGAATTCACCAAATAGTCATACAATGATTTTTCAACTGGATTTTCTAGAATAAAATTCATTTCTACAACAGAAACGGACTTTCCAGAATCATCAGGCATTGAAATTTCTACTGCTGTTTCTTTTAGAACTTTTGAATTCCCCAAATAGTAAAACTCTACACCTTCTGAATTATTTTTCTTGACAAACAATGGCAAACGCATTCCATGTTCCTTTTGAGATAAAATCGAGTGGACATCGGGGGAATTTAACTTTCTTTTACTTTTTGACATCCAAATAAATTCATTTCTCGAGATAAATCGATCATGGTATTTTGTGGATGCAGAAATATCATCGTCTTTATGATAATTGACAAAAATAGCACAATCTGCTTTATTTTTACGAACCATGTACCCTCCTACATTTTGGGCAACTGGATTAACTTCCCACTGAAGAATTCTAAAGACATCTTTTCTAGAATAGCGATTATTTAAACTAAAATCATTGTTCGCAAAATCTGGTCCATTCGAAATCATTGTTCTAAAAGAATATTCACATAAATCTAATAAGTAAGATTTGATATCCGCTTTTTCACTTAAATCAGATAAGGTTCTGCCTATTTTAAGTACATCATTTTCAATTAACAAGATTGCGTAGTTTCTATGTATACCAATTTTAACCATTTCCTTTTTTACCGAAATCGTATGAAAAAGTCCATTTATCACGTGTAATGCGTGATTTAGCGTTACACTTTCAAGAGAAATGGAAGTCTCATTTAGATAAAGCTGGTGATATTCCTCTATAGAAATTTGACCTCTGTTCAAAATGGTTTTCATCAAATGAATTTCCAAAAAACGAACTGGATTTAATATTTCTTTTGATAGAAATGCAATTAGCTGATTCTCATGTTCACTTGTAAGAGAAATTGATTCTTTCATTCCCAATAAAAATGCATAGTATGAATTGTAATGGGTAATGTATTGGAATGGATCACGTTCTCCATGTTCTAAAAAATCAATCATTGTTGGGACGCGACCAATTTTTCCTTTAAGGATTTTATAATCCTCCACAAGCCTTCTTTTTTCTTGAAGTTTTCCGGTATCAATCGAGTGAAATATTTTCTCTTTTACAATTCGATCGAAGTAAATGGTGGATGCACCAATAATCGATTTTTCTGGTCTGTGAACCAGTTTTCTTAGATTATCTTTTACATATGTTTTATCTCCAAATAAGGCAATAGGAACTAAGAAGTTATTTTGATAATTACCGATAAAATCGATCACCGTCACATAAGATTTTCCTTCCCTTTTTCGTAAGCCGCGTCCCAACTGCTGTACAAATATGATGGCAGATTGAGTTGGCCTTAACATCACAATTTGATTCACCCTAGGAATATCAATTCCCTCATTAAAAATGTCTACTGTAAAAATGTAGTCTAACTTAATTTCATAATCTTCTGTTTCCAATAGATCAATTGCTCTCGAGCGTTCATCTTCCGAAGAACTACCCGTTAACGCAATAGTGCGAAGACCTCTAACATTGAACTCATGTGAAAGAAAAATACATTCTTCTTGTCTTGAGCAAAATATTAATCCTCGTTTCACACCATCATCCGTTCCAAACAAATTGATGTTTTGTATAATATGATTGACCCTATCTATTCGGTTTAATTCATTTACCGTTGCATTTTCGTCTAATGATTTTCCATCGACAATGATGTCTGAAATTCCATAATAATGAAAGGGCACTAACATGTCATTCGCTAAAGCATCATGCAATCTTATTTCCGATGCTATGTTGTAATCAAATAATGCAAAAATATCCAAGCCATCCGTTCTCTCCGGTGTTGCGGTCATTCCCAATAGAAATTTCGGATTGAAATGATTCATTATTTTTTGGTAACTATTCGCACTAGCTCTGTGTGTTTCATCTATAACGATGTAATCAAAATATTCAGGTGTAAATTTTCCCAAATGTTCATCTCTGCTGAATGTTTGAACCGTTGAAAAAATATAATCAGCGTTCATGTCTTTTGTTGAGCCAGAATAAAGACCAAAATCCTTTTTATTCGAAAGAATTGTTGCATAACTCTCCATTGCCTTTTGTGCAATATTTTTTCTGTGAACCAAAAAGAGCATGCGTTTTGGATTTACTTGAGCTACGTCAAATGCAGACAAATAGGTCTTACCTGTTCCCGTAGCAGAAACTAACAACGCCTTATCCTTTCCAGCTTTTCTAAGTTTATTTAAATTTTCAATCGCCTGAATTTGCATTTCATTTGGTTGAATCATTTTATCGTTGACAGGCAGAATTGCATTTCGAAGACCTTGCCTTAATTTTCGTTCAGAATTATATACAAACGAATATTTTTCCAAATATTCAGGTGAAACATCTTGCGCTTGTTGAAAGACATTTTCGAATTCAATAATCGTATTCTTAAAAAGTTCACTGTCCTTATGAGCCGTGACTTTTAAATTCCATTCTTTGTTTTTCGTGAGTGCACCATGAGTAATATTACTGCTTCCGATTATAATCGTGTAATATGACTTGTGGGTGAAAAGGAAACCTTTCGAATGAAAGTCCGAATTTGTGGCAATTTTCAATTCAACATTCGTTAAATGCATCATTTTCCGAAGCGCCTCAGGTTCCGTAAAATTCAAATACTCAGAAACTAAAATTTTACCATTTACTCCTTTTAATTGTAAATCCAATAGTGCACCAAATAAAGAAGCAACACCTCCTGATGTAATAAAAGCAACTGACAAGAAAAAGGATTCACACGTTCGAAGTTCATCCAACAAGGTTGAAAGCACCTTCTCATTCAGAATGGGTTCATTGGTAAGTATACTCGGACGATAATCCATAAACGACTCAAATTGATCATCTACAAACCCAGTTGTGACCGCATTTTGTATCGCAAGTTTTAGTGCTTCCATTGAATTAAATTGATAATAAGTGATCTACAATCGGAATATCCGCTGCAGCCCAATCCAAGGAACTTAATTCCTGATTCTTCAACCAAGAAAATGAAATGTGTTCTGAAAGTTCCAAGATACGAGATTCACAAGTACAGCGAAAAACATGCATCGTGAGTTGAAAATCTGGATAGGTATGTTCAACAGTCGGTAGTTGTTCTATAGGAACAATTTTCATATTAAGTTCTTCTTGAATTTCACGAATGATGGTCATTTCAAGCGTTTCCCCCTCTTCAATTTTACCACCAGGAAATTCGAATTTCTCGGAGATGTATTCATATTTATTGAGGCCTCTTTGAACACAAAGAATTTCTCCCTTATCCTCAATTACTGCTGCAACTACGTTTACTTTTTTCATTGGAGTGAAGATAAATATTAATTGAGAAATTACTGATATTTTTATATCAATTGATTATACCTTTTTCAAACCTCCTCACCGGCTCCATACTATTCACCTCTATTCTTAACTCATACACATCTTTCGCTGCGTTGAATTTCACAAACGGAATTACCATCGGATATTCGTTTTTGAGCAGTAGGTAATTTTTTAAGGTGAGGTCTAAGTCCACCTGGTGTTTTTCGCCGGAGAAACTGAAGCCAAAGGCATCGGGAATTTGTTGTTCGTGTTTTTCTTCGTGCGTAAAGGGAAGGTTGTTGAATTCCACGGAGGTGATGCGGTCGAGGTGGTAGGTTTTGTTTTTCTGTGAGGAAGGTTCAAAGGCCATAATGGTGTGGTAATTGTCCGTAAAGCCAAAGGGTTCCACCACGCGGTCTGAAATGCTTTCGGTGTTGATGGAATGGTAGCGCTTGAGGATCACTTGTTCTTTGTTGGCCATGGCTTGCGCGAGTCGTTCCACGATGAGTCCGTTTTTGGCATTCACCAAATGAGCGGCCGAAATTTGCATATCCGAAGCCAAGTAAATCTTGCTTATTAAGGAATCCTTGAGTTTATTCTGTTTTCCTGTGGTAAGGATCAACTGCTTCAAAAAAGCGGCTTCTTCGGAGGTAAAGCGTACCCCTGTCCCCTGCTCGCCTTCAATAAAAAAGCGATTGAATTTGTCCTTCTGTAAGTCGAAGCCACATTCCCGAATGAGGTCCAAATAGCGGTAAACCGTTCGTTCCGTGGTTTCTAACATTTCCGCTAGGTGCTGCACCGCTTTGGGTGGTTTCTGCTCCAAGTACGAAATGAATTGCAATACGCGAAGTATCTTTCGTTGGTTTGACATCCGGTGATTTTTGAGCAAATAACTTCAATTTCTACAGATTACACAACTTATTGACCTGAGTTGTCAGGGGAATTTTAGTTTGACTTGTGTTTGGAAGGGAAATCCTAACAGGGAAAAATGCATGAGTTCGATGAAATACTACGAAAAAATCACCAAAATGCGGTTTCGATTTTCCCAATAAAAAGGATACTACTGGTGTAAATTGTTCTTTTTTTACTGAATTTTTCACTATATTTAATACTTACGTTAACAAATAGCACACACTTTTAAATTATGTTTCATATTATTGTAGTCAGGTTTAACCTGATATTTAGACTATGAGAAATAAAACTGTATCATCTCAATCCAGCGCACTTCTATCCTATCTCTACGAACAGGGGAAGTATTGCTTTGACTATTCACTAGCTCAACAAGCTTTATCAAAATCTAAAGCAAGTGCTGTCAGGGAACTTCTCAGCGATATGACAAAAAGAGGTCTATTGATGCGATTGAAAGAAGGGGTTTATTATGTTATTCCATATGAACAAAATGCAGAAACGTACATGCCTGATTGGCATTTAACCGCTGAACATTTGGTGAATGGTGCCAGACAGTACATTGGTTATTATTCCGCGATGCAAATACACCAGCTCATTACTCAACCGTCTTTAAAAGAACAAATTGTTGTATCCAAACAAATACGCCCTTCTCACTTAAACATTAAAGGGATTCCCTTCCAATTTATTTATCATAACGAGAGACATTTTTTTGGCTCCAAGAAAATCTGGATAGACAGTTATCATAAAGTTCTGTGTTCCGACTTGGAGAAAACGTTTATTGACTGTTTGTTTAAACCTGAATATGCAGGCGGTATTGTTGAGGTTGCAAGGGCACTCTACCTATCTAAAAAGAAAATAAACTATGATACCTTACTTGAATACGCGAAGAAATTTGATTCGCAAGCAGTAATAAAACGGCTGGGATTTCTTTTAGAACTGTTAGATATTCAAACCCCTATCATAAAGGAACTACAAAAATTAAAAACTGCATCTTATGTGGTACTTGATACTGAATTACCCAAAATAGGAAAGCGCACTAGTCGTTGGAGTATTCAACAAAATTTGGAAACTGAAACGATCAAATCTGCTATTTACACATGATTAAACCAGGAGAAATACAAAAGAAAGCAATGATTGTTGGTGTTCGCGACCAACAGATTGAAAAAGATTACATCCTTTCTTGGATTCTATTTGGCATTTCTATGCATGTGTATCTTTCAAAGACACTTGTTTTTAAAGGTGGAACCGTTTTAAAGAAAGTCTATTTTGACGACTACCGTTTTTCGGAGGACCTAGATTTTACCTTACTGAATACCGAAATTTCCAATGAGAAAATTTTCCTTTACTTCAAACAAGTATTTGAATTCATCATAGATGAAGTCAACATTCCATTAGAAATCAATGATAACAATGAACACGAAGATGGTGGTATTAACTTTTACGTCAACTATATTGGTCCACTAGGAGGACAAGGAAATAACAAAAAAGTAAAGGTTGATATTTCACGCAATGAACAATTGGTTTTTCAACCGATAATGAATGATGTCTTCATTGATTACTCCGATTTGAACAATCACGAACTTTTGTGTTACACATTGGAAGAGGTATTGGTAGAAAAAATGCGCTCAGTTATGCAACGAATGCAGGCTCGAGATCTTTATGATATATGGTATTTATTGCTGAAACATGAAATGAATGCCGAATTTTATATGCGAGAATTTGAAACTAAATGCAAAAGCAAGAATATAAATTACTCCGATTTTCCTAAAAAATTAGATAACCGACTTTCACAATACAAAGGCCGATGGAAAAGCTCCATGAGTGAACAAATAAAAAACCTACCTGATTTTGAAAAGGTGGAAAGAGAAGTACAACGTCACCTTAAAAAACTGAAATTTCAGTAAAGTTTCGTTTTAAAAAACCATGCCCACCTTCTAACGTTTTGCTGAAGCTGAATTTCCTTCAAAAATTCCCAGTTGGTGGATACGAAAACTGAAAGGTGGTCTTTCGTCCGGTGAAATGGACAATACTTTTTTTACGATATCCAAGTCATCATGGAGCGTTCGGTATTTTTTCAGGAGGAGCTTTAGATCCTTTTTAAATTCATTTAATTCAACAAAGTTCATTCTTCCTCCCTTTCATCATAGTTGCGCACAGAGAAAGGAGCTTCTCGATAGAAGGCCAATTCATACTTTATTTCTTCTCCTTCTTTCGTTGCTAGCCATGGCAAATCTTTATGAGAATAGTCACTAATCGCTGAAGCAGACCAATCACTCATTTGTTCAATTACTCGGTCAATCACGTCCTTTTCACTGGCTTTAAATGTGCGCAAATCTGCTTTCTCTAAAGGGAAATACCTCGTTTGAGGAAAGCCATGATACGTCGTTTTGATGCGCTCAAGTTGACCATCCGCTCTCATTTGTTGGATGATTTGATCCAGTTTTTGCGGAACAGGTCCATAAGGAAGTTTTCGATAATGCGCTCCCGTTAATTGTTCTTCATACAGTTCGTAATAGTTGAAGTCCGAAAAGTACAGCAACTTATACACTACCGTTTCACCCACATTCGGCTTCCCCGCACAACGTTCCAAGATGTAGAGCAAAACTTGTTTTAATTTAGCAACGTGTAGTTTCGGTACAGAAATGCGCTCTTGGACTTGCTGTACATCTTGATCATCCACCAAGCTTTCTACATCGAACACTTGGAAATCTTTAGACACAAAGTCATCCAAGGAAAATTCCAAGACCTTTGCGAACCGTTGAAATTCCTGAATATTGATTCCACGATTCCCCAATTCGATTTGCGCCATAGATGGACGAGACAACTGTACACGCGCAGCCAATTCCTCTTGGGACAAACCTTTTCGCTTGCGTAATTGGGAAATACGCTGACCTAATTCTTTGTGTGATTGTTTTGTTTTCATGTTCAATGGGTGGTGCAACTTTTTAAAATATTTTTTTCTGCAAAGGACAAACTTGATTTAGGATTAATCACACATGAAGAATACGATAAAATCAAAGCTGAGTTGACGCCGTTTATTAAGTAGAGTGAATTTTCTTGAAGTTGAAATAACTCCTTTCAAACAACGCATCTTACCGTGAATTTACGTATATTTGAATCTATTTTCACGGTAAGTTTAGGTAAGGAAAGATGATCAATCAAACGACAAAAGACAAAATTGAGGCTTTGCACCAGCAATATCAACTGTTGGCGAAGAATCATGGAGCTGTCTTGAAGGAAATAACCCTGGCTGAAATTCCTGAGTTGGTGTACAACTCAAACGCGATTGAAAACTCAACACTTTCCTTGGAGGACACTGAAAGAATACTTTCTGGAGGTCAATTGGCGGGAAAGGTCAATGTACGAGAAGTGTACGAAGCAAAAAATTTAGCAGGCCTGACCGAAAGCATGCTTGAGAATCCCGCTTCTACTGTGAACATCAAACTCATGTTGAATGTACATAAAAGCTTACTGAGCAACATTGATGATTCTATAGCTGGTCGTTTTAGGACCGGAAAAGAATGGGTGCGGGTCGGTAATCACCTGGGAGCAAATCCGCAGTTTGTCCCTACACTCACACAAGAGTTGGTAGATGCCTACAACTCACCAAAAATCAGCTACTTTCTCGAGAATATCGCCCATTTTCACGCGGAGTTTGAAACGATCCACCCCTTCGTCGACGGCAATGGACGGATGGGTCGCGTATTGATCAACCTTCAATTAATGAATTTAGGCTATCCACCCATCATCATTCAAAACAAAAGCAAACATACCGACTACTATCCCTTGTTCACAAAGTATCAATCCACCATGAAACCTGGAGGTTTTACCGCTTTATTTGCCCTGCTTTTAATTGAATCTCTACATAAACGCATCACGATCCTCACAGCAAAAAAAATCATTCCGCTGTCGCAATGGGCAGCTCAACGATCAATCAAAGCCAATGTGGCAGCCAACAAAGCCAAAAGACAAACCATTCCCGCCTTTCGTTTGCGTGAAAAATGGATGATTGCGGAGGAGTTTGGGGGGTAAGAGGTGATTTGAGTAGGAAAAACGACACGATCTTTTTATGTAAACAATTTTCAAGGTTTTTAGCACATTGGATTCGTGTATTTCTGTTACCAATCCTCACTTTTTCATTCTACTAAAAAAGACGCCTATGAAAGTCCTAATCCTCCTCCTGCTCATTGCGCCTAGCCTGGTCAATGCAGCACAAAGTCAAACAGTACGCTCCCCTTTCAATGTGATTGATGCCTATATGCGTAATTGTCCGGCGGCCTCGGAGCGTAGCATCGCTGATATCGCTTATTACATCAATCGCTCCGCACGCACGGACCTCGAAAAAGCACGCGCAGTGTATGTTTGGATGACGGACAACATTTCCTACAACGACGCTGGTTACAATTCAGGAAATTATGGAGACAATTCAGCGGAAAACGTACTTAAAACGCGCGTAGCCGTCTGCGCTGGATTCGCGGACTTGTTTACTGCAATCGCTGTCAAAACCGGAATTGAAGCAGTAACCATCACCGGATACGCCAAAGGTTATAGCTATTCAGAAGGCGATTCATTTGATGATTCGAATCATGCCTGGAATGCCGTTAAAATTGATGGTGCTTGGAAAATCTACGATGCCACTTGGGGACAAGGAGGCGGATCAGAGGACAGTCGAGGACGGATGAAGTCCACCAAAAAGTTCGACGAACAGTGGTTCAATGTCGACCCGAAACATTCCGTTTTCACGCACTTGGCGGAGATTCCATACGAAAACTTCCTTCCACAAAACATCAGCCTGGCCGAATTTGAACGCCTTCCAGATCTCCAACCGAAAGTCTTTCAATATGGACTCGTCACTGCGGAAGAACTGTTAGCGCAGGTGAAAACGAAAAAGGTATTTAACTTGCCGAAAATACATGCGGTTTCACCAATATTTCAAATTGTCAACGCACCTAAAACGCGTATATTAAAACAAAAAGCACGCATAACCTTTGAAATTAAATCCAATGAAGACTTACACTTTCACCTAGTCAATGAACTCGACGAATGGATTCCCTTCGAGAAAAAAGAAAACGCGTATGTCCTGAATTTCATTCCCTACAATTTCGGCGAAATTCACATCAACGTCGAAACCCTTGAAGGACATTATGCGGTGTTGGTGTATGAGGTGCGGTGAGGACGATTGTGTAGTAAGTACATTATCAGACTGACAAGGAAAAGTACACTTTAATTTGACGACGTACACAAATAGATAACGAACTTCGTACGGACATTGAACCCTGGAACATTATTTATGATGTTACAGTTCAGGGGAAGCTTACCCGACTATCAGTATAAACGCTATAAACCCCGAAAATCACGTTTGTTTTTTTTATATGCATCACATTCAACTCCCCCCATTTACCCAAAATTAAACTTTTGTAAACACTGAATTTCTCGTCTTTATTTTGTTTATTTTTAGAAGATAAAAATTGAGCTATGAAAACCACACTTTCGGATGGGACTCCCATTCATTGTTTACGCAAGCCTGAAGCAAGAATGTTAGACCATCATGTAGATGGTTATTTGCAACATGGAATTGCCATTGCGGACGATGCAGTGGTTTTTGATGTGGGAGCAAATATTGGTGTCTTTGGAGTTCGTATGCTGCAAAAGGCCAAGAATGTTCAGGTATATTGCTTTGAGCCGATACCAGAAATTTTTGCTGTCCTCGAAGAAAATAGCCAATTACATGGCAAAGGAAACCTACATGTGCTTCCGTATGGTGTTTCATCCACTGATACAACGGCAACTTTTACCTATTTCCCGAACACGCCTGCTTTGTCTACAGCACATCCTGAACAGTGGGATACAGATCCGAAAGCATTTGGTCGAGCCGTCAAAAGCACAATGAAAAATCCACCTAAAAACATGTGGTATTTGCGTTTGATTCCAACGGTGTTTTCTGGCATCATTGCAACGCAATTGGTCAAGGGACGCAAAACGGTTGACTGTCAATTGCGTACCTTATCAAGTCTGATACGCGAGAAAAACATCCCGAAAATAGATCTGCTTAAAATTGACTGTGAAGGAGCCGAATGGGACGTGCTTCAAGGAATTGAAAACGAACATTGGCCCATCATTTCTTCCATGGTGATTGAAGTCCATGACCAAGATGGACGCGTCAAACAAATGCAGTCCCTGTTGACGGAAAAAGGATTTACACAGCAACACATCGAACAAGAGCAAGGACTAGAAGAATCGCTTATGTTTAACATTTTTGCCCTAAGATCATGACACGTGAGGAACTAGCGATCAAGACCATCTTGCTGTTAATTGGAACCAATGCAATCGGATTGGTATATAGCTTAATTGTCCTGAAAACGAATTGGTTTTCATCCTTTCAAATTCAAAAAAAACCATACGAAAAAGGTGTGTTTTCGAAGCGAATGCCGCGCTATCTAGTGAACTTTAGCATTTTATTAATCCTTTCCGGAGTGGGCGCGTACATTGGCTATCCCCTCTTTCAACAAACGGAAATGGCTTGGTGGATGATTGTCCTACAAGTTTTCGTCGCCTTCGTATTTGACGATGTCTTTTTTTATTTCATGCACCGCTGGCTGCACGAAAATAAATACATGTTAAAAAAGGTGCATGCTATTCACCATCGCGCTCACAAACCTTTCCCTTTGGAATATTTGTATGCCCATCCCTTTGAATGGATGCTCGGAATGGTGGGCGCTTTCCTTGGATTCGGCATCATTCTGTTGTTTATGCCGGTACATATTTACTCTTTTTGGATTTTCGGAGCGCTTCGAAATTTGCATGAAATTCACATTCATTCGGACTTAAAAATTCCTGGTATTAGCCACATTCCAGGTATTAGCACGAGTAAAAACCACGACGATCACCACGCCAAATTAACGGGGAATTACGCTTCTACATTTTCTTGGATGGATCGCTTATTCAAAACCAATTTTTAAGGCATGATGAGAAGTTTACTTTTGGTCTTTCTATTTTTTATGAGTCTTTCGCTTGTTGCGCAAACAAACACCTACGATTTAACGGTAAAAGTGAACGGCATAAAGAACAAAAAAGGCATGGTGGAATTCGGACTCTTTAGAGACCCTGAATATTTTGCACAAGTAGGGAAAACCTATCGCATGATGCGCGTAAAAGTCGATGCATCAGAGGAATCAGTTACCTTCCACAATTTACCCAAGGGAAAATATGCGGTTTGCATCTACCTCGACGAAAACAATAACGACCAATGCGATAAGAATTTCTTTGGCATTCCAACGGAGAAATTTGCCTTCTCAAATAATGTTCGTCCCATGCTTTCCATACCATCGTTTGAATCTTGTTCCATTTATTTAAACGAGAATAAGTCCATTGTGATTCGTGCGGATTATTAAATTTGACGGATGAAATCAATCTTTATTATTCTTTTAATACTTTTTGAAACACGCATTTCATTTGCTCAAGATTACCGCGTTCATTTTCTTCAAGATGGAAAAGAGATTCCTGTCCTCGATGAAAAAGTTCTGTTAGCGAAAAAACCGTTTCAAATCCAAGTCGAACTATTAAAGGTGGAAGGTGTTTATGGTTCCTGCTCCCTAAGCGATTCGCTGTTCCGCATTCCACTGAATCAATCCTTACCGGAAACGGACCTCATCCAATGGAAAATTGCTATTGAACCGGAATTCAATAAGGATCAGGATATCCTCGTTTCCGAAGATGGATACTTCTACTGGTTTTACAAACCAAAGGACTATGCGTGGCATCGCTTTGACCCGAATCCGAAAGTTGAAAAAGGACGCGTGACCGGATCGAAAACGATTTCAAGCATCTTCATTTCGGAGGATTTAAATAGAAAGAAGAAAACCATATCTGTTTCTGAAGTCACCGAGCCACTCTACCTGCTTTTCTTTTTGATGGATAACAAAAGAGAAAAGGAATCGAAGCGGATGCGCGTTCAAATTGAGTGGACCCCGTAAATTCCACTCATTTTCTTTCTCGATTTACGAAAACGTTTGGATAACAAAAAAGTAAATGGGCATGCCAATGATGATGTTCATCGGAAAGGTCACGCCTAATGCCATCGGGACATAAAGTCCAGGATCTGCTTGAGGTGCTGCTAACTTCATGGCTGCCGGAACCGCAATATACGATGCGCTACTCGCCAAAACAGAGAAGATAAAACGATCTCCAAGATCAGGCGTGACGAAGCCACTGATTATTGCCACCAAAATTCCATTGAACAAGGGCATCAGCAAGGCGAAGAGAAAGGAAAATCGTCCATGACTCAAGAAAGCATTGAAGCGACTCGCAGTAGTCATTCCCATTTTCAGCAAGAAAATCGCTAGGAATCCTTTGAAAATATCCGTCGTAAAGTGCTGAATGTCGACTGCTTGTTTGCCGTCGGACAAAAATCCAATCAGTAAACTACCCACCAACATTAAGACACTTCCGTTTGTCAAGGAGTGCTTGATGATTCCGGATAAACTGGAGGATTCTTTTGTTTTCGTTTCGAACCTCATCATCAGTAAGACTCCAACAATGATCGCTGGGACTTCCATAATCGCCATGACCGCCACCATGTGACCGCTGAAGGACAATTTAACGGTTTCTAAAAAGCTAGAAGCAGCAACGAAGGTAACCGCACTCACCGATCCGTAAGAGGCCGCAATCGCACCGGCATTCGCGACACTTAACTTGCGTTTCAGGATGAAAAATGAATAAATTGGAATCACCGCAGCGATAGCTATGCCGAATAAGATGGCGTACAAAACACCCGCGTTGAAATCGTGATGCGCCAACTCTTGTCCACCCTTAAATCCAATGGAAAAAAGCAGGTACAGTGAAATAAACTTAAAGGACGACTCTGGAATATCTAAGTCACTTTTCACCATAACCGCAATAATGCCCAGAATGAAAAAAAGCAAGGTTGGATTTGTGAAATTTGTCAGAAGTAAATCTATGTTCATATTATCTGTTTTTTTCAAATGTTAATCGACTTCCAGCGCTAAATTCTTGCGCTTTGTCCTGTGAATACACTAAATTTCCATTGACAAACGTATGCTCGATGCGAGACCGAAAGGTTCTTCCTTCAAATGGCGACCATCCACATGTATAATTCAGGTTCGCTGCAGTGACCGTCGTTTCTTGCTGTAAATCCACCAAAACCAAATCCGCAAAATATCCTTCTCGGATGTATCCCCGATCTGGAATTCGGTAAATTTCTGCTACGTGATGACTGGTTTTTTGAACGATTTTCTCCAACGTCAGTTGTCCGCGGTGATAAAACTCGAATAGCGCCAGCAATGCTTCTTGCACCAAAGGTCCACCTGATTTGGCTTGATCGTAAGTTCCGGTCTTTTCTTCCCATGCATGTGGCGCATGATCGGTTGCGATGATGTCCAAGATGTCTTCATTCAGCGCTTTCAACAATCCGTGATTATCTGCTGCGGATTTAATCGATGGATTCCACTTGATGCGGTTTCCGAGCTGCGCATAGTCTTCCTCGTTGAAAAACAAGTGATGGACGCAAGCCTCTGCGGTTATGCGTTTGGAACGGATGTCACCAGCATACTTCGCTAATAAGTCCGCCTCTTCTTTCGTGGAAATATGGAAAAGATGCAACCTGTTTTGATGCTTTTCCGCCAATTCCAAGACGCGTTTGGTAGCTTGGACACACGCTTCCGTTGGACGGATTTTGGAATGGTATTCGCAGGGAATATCCGCGCCGAATTTTTGCGTGTAAAACTTTTTGTTGGCATGAATGATGGCATCATCTTCCGAATGCAAGGCAATGAGGGACTCTGACCGCGAAAATAAGGTTTCGAGGAACTCCGGATAGTTTGCGAGAATTCCTTCATCGTTGTGAAAATAGAGTCCATCGTCGGTGATGCCGCAAACTTGTTCATTATCGATGCGCAAGGCTACTTCTAAATTGTCTTTGGAAATCCCCATGAAGAAGGAGTAATTCGCCCATGAAGTCTGACTCGCCCGTTGGTATTTCTCCTCGAGCAACTCATTCGTTAACACATTCGGCAATGTATTTGGCATTTCCATGAACGAGGTGATTCCACCAGCGACGGCAGCCTTTGATTCGCTTTGAATGGTTCCTTTATGTGTTAATCCCGGTTCTCTGAAGTGGACTTGATCATCGATCATTCCCGGAATCAACAACAGTCCGTCTGCGTGAATTTCACGTACCTTTTCGTGTTCTGACAAGGTGATGTGTGGAGCAATTTTCTCTATTCGTTGGCGATGGATGAGCACATCGGCCACCGTTTGTGTGTTTTCGTTGATGATGCGTGCTTGACGTATGATTGTTTTCAAGTTCTGATAAGTTTAAGGATTACAGGCTGGACAAAACGTTGGTTCTTCCGTTTGTCGTCCGTTTGGAAAATACACTTCCTCTTGATGCTGACAAGCGGTGCAGGTCAACACGTGTTTTAAGACCGAGGACGTAGGCGTTTCACAAATCCAACAAGGTAGTCCAGGTAAAACGGAAGTCACTCCGTAACCAGGCATTTCACACGATGGACAAAGAACCTTTAATTGGGCCATTAATTTGAGGGTAAGTTGTTCGATCTGTTTCATTCGAAGTGGATTGTGCATGGCGCGCATGTCCGTTTCGACGAAAACGTTGTCATGTCGACGCATGCACACACGGAAGGCAGTTAACAGTTCATCCCAATCGTTGATTCCCTTTTTCAGGTAAAGCATAGACTGTTCTTCATTGCGAAGAATAATCGCTTGATTCGGGAAGTCGATGGATTCACCAAAGGCGATGAGCTCCTCTTCACTCCTTATTTTTTTCCCTTGGAAATTTGTTTCCGTCGTCAGGATTCGGGCGGAAAAAGAAACGTTGTTCTTAAAGTCCATGAGTAGGATGAGCTCATCATGCGCTGCGCAAAAAGGCAAGTCCGGATGTGCACCAAAGGATCCTTCCGTCGCGATCACCAAATCACAAGCTGTGACGTCGAATCCGAGCTGACACTTTGCTTTTAAGGTATCCACAGGACTTTGATCCCGTTCGATTTCACCAGAGAATGTTCCAAACTGATCCGAATTGAACATGGGAATGGAAAAGCAGTTCACGTTCAGTTCGCGTTCCAAAATGGGCTGAATAACCGCTTCCTTGTGGTGATTTGTCGCAATAAATAAAGATCTTCCTTCAAACATATTCTAGTCTAACACTTCGATTTCGATGGTAGAGTGAATTTTGATTTTTTGAGTGTTTCCCGAATGAACCGTTAAGAGTTCCAGAATTTCTTCTCGTGCCATTTTCAACTCCTCGAGTCGTGTTTTAGATGCGGAATCCACAACAGTATTTTTCTCCCAAAGACTATGTGAATCCACCGAGTGAAATTGTATTTTTTTGGAGATGACATTGAGTAATAACTCCTTTGCATCCTCCGGAGAAAATTCACCGGTAATAAATTTAATTTCTACTTTTTTCCCGTTTTCCATGTGTCCTGTTTTTTTCTTTTTTTAGTTGGTTTTCCTTGTAAAAAGGAACGAGCATGCAAAACTCCCTTTTTTTATTCATAGTTTTTTATTTATATTTATCCATTATTCATTAATTATATTTATGAACTTTACCCTAAATCAACTACGCATCTTTTTAAAGGTTGTTGAAACCAGAAGCATCACCAAGGCTTCACAGGAACTAGCGCTTTCTCAACCCGCGGTATCGATACAATTGAAGAACTTTCAAGCGCAATTTGACGTTCCCCTGACCCAATTGATCAACCGTAGACTTTTTATTACGGCCTTTGGACATGAGATTGCCACTTTAGCCGAAAAGATCATCAGTGAGGTCAATGAAATCAATTATCAAACAGCATTATACAACGGACAACTCGCAGGAAAACTCCACATCTCGGTGGTGTCCACCGGAAAGTATGTTATCCCCTATTTCCTCAGTGATTTCCTTGCGGAAAACCCGAATATTGATTTAAAACTTGATGTAAGTAACAAGGCACAAGTCATTGCAGATTTAACGGAAAATTCCGTGGATTTCTCCTTGGTTTCCACCTTGCCAAACGACCTTAACTTAGACAAAATCACTTTAATGAAAAACGAGTTGTACCTTGTTTGTAGTTCGAAATTTGATGTTCAAGGGATTGAAAAAATAAACGATCTCCCAAAAAACATTCCGTTTATATACAGAGAAGTTGGATCAGCGACGCGTTCAGCGATGGAGCGTTACATCGAACAGCAAGGAATTTCCATTCACAAGAAATTAGAACTAACGTCCAATGAAGCTGTGAAGCAGGCGGTAATCGCCAACATGGGACTATCGATTATGCCCATCATTGGGATTCGACAAGAACTTCAAACGAAGCAACTGAAAATCATTCAAATTAAGGGGTTGCCGCTCGAAACGAATTGGCACATTGTATGGAATCGCGGCACACGTCTGACGCCAAGTGCCAAAGCATTTGTAGAACACTTGGAACGCAACAAAAGCAGCATCATCCAAACATATTTTTCCTGAGTGAACTACATGAAGCTCGCAAGCGCAAAACGCAAGGACAACAGCGCTTGCTGGTATTTGCAGAGGACTTCGATGTATTTTAAGTTCGCTTGAATGTACGTGAGCTCTCGGGCATTCACTAGAAACAAAGAACTTTCGCCTTGTTCAAACATGGTCTTCTCCGCTTCAAATAATTGCCGTGAGTCCTTCACCGTTTGACGGTAAATATCCAATTGATTCTGAGCGTTGAGCAAATCATTTTGAGCCTGTTTGATTTTCGCTTTTAGGTACATTTTGTTGTTCACGTAGGACAACTGTTCATCTTGCACCTTCAACTTGGCTAATTCCAAATCTCCGCGTTCTTTTCTGAAGAGCAAAGGCATTTCGAATTGGACACCGATTTTATTGTTGTTGGGACTTAAGTTGGTCAGCGGATTATAGTTGATCGGTTCATTGATGAAGTTATAACTCAAATTTACCGTTGGCTTCACTTGTTCTCTTTTCAGTTTCTGATCTATCTCCAAGGTCTTAATTTTCAAGCCATTCATCGTTAAATACGGATGATTTTCCGCAAGCGAATCGATGTCTATTTCAGACAACAAAGGAACAACACTGAACGAAACAGAATCCATGTATACGGGTAACGTTGTTTCGTCCAATTCCAATGGCTCTTGGAGTTCTGTCCATAAATATGTCGAAAGTTTCACTTTTGAGTTCAATAAATCTGTTTGATAATTGTTCAAGAGCGACTGTCGGTACTGAACCTGAATCCGAGCTTCCACCGTGTCGATGATGGGACGATCACCTAATTCCGCCGTTAATTTCACTCCTTGCAAGCGAATCTGTGCCAACTCATAAGAGTTCTGCAGGACATCTTTTGAATAGTGAGCTAAAAACCAATTCCAATAGGCATAGCCAGATTCGTAGATGAGTTCGTTCAAAAGAAGTCGTTGTTCCTGCAAGGTACTTTCCTGGTAAATACGTGCCTTGAACAATTCAGCTCGACGTTGGTCAATCATCATTCCTTGTCCCAAATTCACCGAAACTCCTCCATACCAAAGTCCACCAGCGGGCGTTTTATCCTCCGACGACAAATATGGACCACTATTCGATTCAAAGCCAGATTTCACCTGAATTCCGTACCAAGTTGGAATCGATAATCCGGCATTTACTTTTTGGTAATTAGTTACTCCATCATAGTTTTTACGGTCAAATTGAGAAAACATCTTTGGATCAAATCCACCCTTCGCTTTCAATAATTGACTTTCCCCCATTTGCGGTTTGATTCCAGCCTGCTTTACCAATGGATGATTTAACAAGATGAGTTCGTAATACTCTTTTTCGCTGAGAACCGCTTGCGACCAGCTAAAAGAGAGCGAGGAACAGAGCGAGAAACAGAATGAAATTACTAGAAGGAACTGTTTCATTTCTTAGGTTTTTCTGATTTTTTCATTTGATAAAAATTGGGTGGGAATCCATTGATTTTTCGCCACAATTCATAACCAACGAGTACATCATTCAATAAAATCATTGACTTCGCGCCACCGCCAACACGCAGTGCATCAGGCCATTCTTTTTCCTTACGATTCGGAGAAACCAACACACGAAACATCCCCTCTTCATTGGCGAAATTATCTATCGCAAAAATCTCACCACCGAAAGTCCCGAAACTTGTAGTAGGCCATCCTGAAAAAACTATTGCTGGCCATCCATCGAATTGAATACGTACTTTTTGACCTTTTTTCAACAAAGGTAAATCTACAGGCTGTACAAACATTTCAATCGCTAAATCATAATTTTTAGGCATGATTGTCGCGAGGGATTCACCCTGTTTGATGGTTTCACCAATGCCGCTTGAAAGCACCTTCGTGACAATTCCATCTTGAGGTGCAAGGACATAATACATTCCATTACGAATCGAATAGTTCGCCGCTTGATTTTGTAATTTAATGACATCTACTTCCGTATCATACAAGCTAGAAAGTGTCGAAAACTTGTCCGACTCTGCTTTCGCAATTTCATCGCGAAACTTAGCCTCAATGGACTGGTATTCTACTCTTGCATCGATGATGTCGTTTGCACTTTGCAGGTACTTTTGCTGTGCGGAAACCTGGGATGCTTGCGCTCGTTGATAGGTGAGTTTTCGTGCTTCCAACTCAGTCAAGGACTTTAGATTATCCTTGTACAATTTCTCAAAGCGTTCTACTTGCTGTTCGGCAATGCGTGCATTTATTTGCGCTGTATGGAATTCAATACTATCCGTTTTCAACTTCAAATAGGATTGACTTAACTTAATTTTAGCCTGTTGCAACTTCAACTTACCCGTTTCAATTAATGCATCAATTCGGTTATCTAGCGCGCTGATTTTATCACCATACGAAACAACTGACAACTCTTTGTTTTTCAACTGCTTGTTTGTTCTACCTACGAGATCAGGATCTAGGTAGCTATCTTTAATCTCAGAAAGAAATAGGATCGTATCTCCTTTTTTCACTTGGTCACCGTCTTTCACATACCATTTTTCAATTCTTCCGGCGATAATTGATTGAATCATTTGTGGTCGTTGTTCTGGACGAAGCGTAACAACCTTTCCTTTTCCTCGGATATTTTGCGTCCATGGTAAAATTAAAACAAGCAATAGTATTCCTACTAAGACCCAAATAACTTTCATTAATCGTTGAGAGGATTGCTTATTTTCCACTCTATTAATTGAATTTAAACTCGTTACATTCAATCTACTTTTGTTTTGCGGAGATAAATTTAGCATGGTTATTTCGTCTTAAATGTTTCATAACTTCCATCAAAGACCACAGAGCCTTCGATGATTTCAATAACTCTTGGGAATCGTTTCATAACCTCAGGATCTGTACTAGCAACAATAGCGGTTACATGATCCCCTTTTAAAATTCGATTGAGAATCACATTTTTTTGAATAGCTGTTAATCCTGCAGTTGGCTCCTCGAGAAGAACCAATTTCGGATCACCAATCATGGCTCTAGCAATTAATATTTTTCTGACGATATCTCGAGGGATAAATTGAATATCAGCGTTCAAAACCGAATGATACTTTTCCGGCAATGCTTGCACAAATGTTTTTAATTCCAAGTCAACCACTTCCTCTTCTATTCTTTTCAGGTCGATATGATTTCTCCCAAAAGAAATATTGTCGATAAGGCTCCCGAAAATCAATAAATCTTGATCCACGACAGCACCTATTTGCTCCCTCAGAAATTCTTTATTTAAATTCTCTAATGGCAATCCGTTAATGGAAACATGACCGTGATCTGTTTCACATAAGCCAACAATTAAGTGAAATAAAAGATTACTTGAAACGGATGAATCCGTTACGATGCACACTTTTTCATTCGGATGTATTTGAAATGAAATATTCGATAAAATTTCCATTTCAAGATCTTGAATTTGACATGTAACATGATCCAAGTGAACAGAAAATCCTTCAGTTGATTCTAATTTATACCCATCGATTAACTCTTTCTCAAGTTCCAAATCGGTTACTTGAGCTATTTTTTCAATTGCGGTGAGTACATCGTAAACAACTTCTACACTAAGAATCAATTTTTCTACTGCACTTAACACAAGTAAAATGATAATTTCAGATGCTACGAATTGACCGATGTTCATCTGTTGATTGATGACCAATAATCCACCGATAATGAGAAAAACGAGTGCAATAAGTACCTTAAAAACAATCAAGTATACATATTGCTTAACGAGCACCTTAAAATGTTCATCGCGCGCGGTCAAATATCCCTGCAAATGACTATCAGTTCGGCTAATGTGCAATTTGTGGTTTCCTGACAAGCTAAAGCTAAAACGTGCTTGGGAAACTTCCTTTAGCCAATGGGCAATTTTGTATTTATAGCTGGATTCCTCCATACTTGTTTGCATACCTCTATGAACGGTAAATCGCACAATGAGAATCAAGGCAAAAACCAGAACAATTCCTAGAAAAATAAAGAAACTATGGTAGAAAGATAATAAAACCAAACAAAAAATTAATTGCAATATCGATGCGGTAAAGTCTATCAATAATTTTGACAATCCTTTTTGAATGGTCATGGTATCAAAAAAACGATGCGTTAAATCTGTCGCATATTTCTTTAAAAGCTCGGATAATTTTATGTGAGGAATACGTTCAGCGAATTCAAAAGCAGAACGGGTGAAAATACGTTGTTGCAGATTTTCCGTGATCCTCAGTTGAAAAATGTTTAGAACACCAGAAAAACCTAAGGACATCACAACCAACAATACCAGCACAAACCAGGAAGTACTCATTTGGCCTAGCTCAATGAAATTGATGATCATTTGAATTCCAAGAGGTAATCCAAGGGATAGAATTCCACTCAAGATGGAAAAAAGATAAATATTTCTAATTTCCATACTGTCTGGTCGCAGCATGGACCAAAACCTTGCAAACAATTTAGGTGCACTATTTTTCATTTTGTATTGCTTTTAATAAGGTATCCGTAAAGAAGGATTCTACTAAATCATCCTTCTGATTTATATTTGTCAAACGAGGTAAATGTTCCGCGAAAAAACGCTGCTGATTACTCCCTTCAATCATCGTTGAAATGAGCATATTCGGGAATTCATACGTTGGATTGATTTCCAAAATGATAGACGAAACAAATTCTACCACTTTTTTGTACTCTGCAAATGTCCCATTTTTATTCTCATCGTCCACATTCTTTGTCAAAAGAACTTTGGAAGATTCATTGATTACAATTTGTTTTAATGCCAATTCATTATCAAGCACAAGCTCATTCATTGGATTTGGAATGGCCGTCAGGATATGAATGCAATTTTTCAACCGAACTTCTGCATCCATAATGTTTTGTGTGCCCATATGTATACGAAACCACATGCACGACCAATACCAATTAATAAGGTAAAGTAGAATTTTATGTTTGCTTTCGAAATAACGGTAAATGGATGCTTCCGTTGTATCAATTTCTTGTGCAAGCTTTTTAAATGTGAATTTCTCAAATCCAAGGGATGAAATCAACGAAATACTTCCACTGAGGATTTTGTGTCCTAAGTCCGAAGAAGTTGGATCTTTCAGGTACAAATGCTCATTCATTGGAATGGACATTTTTGAAAATAATTGATTCATTTAAATTAATTTGAGTACAAATATAATAGTATTACTATTAATAAAATAATGTTTGCTATTTTATTTGTTACACATACTTAACATATTTCATCAAAAAATGTTTGACGATGAAAAAAAATGACAAGAAACTAATTGCTTATTGGTAATCCTCCCGCACACAACGCTCCACAATCTTCGCACTGTTCAAGGCCAATGGAATTCCTCCACCTGGATGAACGGTCACTCCAGCGAAGTACAATCCTTTTAAGGTTTTGGAGAAATTTGGATGTCGGTAAAAAGCAGAGAACGCACTATTGGACGAATTTCCATAAATGGATCCTTGCTTACCAAAATACACGGCTTCAATTTTTCTAGGTTCGTTTTGTTCCTCCACTTCGATGAGCGCTTCGATGTCCCTGTTTAAGGCCTTCGATAATTTCTCGATACACGTTCGACGCGTTTCCGCAACGAAGACATCCCAATCTTGTCCAACGTTAATGGGCGCATTCACCATCACAAACCAATTTTCTGATCCTTCTGGCGCATCGCCTTTTTCCACCTTCGAAGTAATATGTATGTAAATCGTTGGATCGTCAAAGCGTGTTTTTGTGGAGAATATGGCTTCGAACTCTGCTCGGTAATCCGCTGCAAAGAAAATATTGTGTACACCCAACTCTTGAAAGGACCCCTTCATTCCCCAATAAAACACAATGGCACTGCTTGACTTCTCTTGACGCAAAATCTTTTTCGGTTCGTGCAATCCTTTTAATAGGCGTTCATACGTAAAATGGACATCCATGTTTGACACGACGATGTCACAGTCAACGGATTTTAGGTTTGTGCGAATTCCTGTTACTTGATCTTGCGTGTGCAGAATTTCTTCCACCTTTTCATTCAGGTGAAATTGAACACCCAATTCTAAACACAATTGATGCAAGGTTTTCGATATTTGCACCATTCCACCGATGGGCATCGCTGGTCCTTCGTTGAATTCTAGGTGACTGATGATGTTTAACAATCCTGGGGTGCGGTACGGACTACTTCCATTATACGTTGCCATGCGGTTGAGCACTTGAGCCGTTTTCGGATTTTTAAAGCGGGATTGATTGACCGCATTCATGGTTCGAACCATTCCATAATAAGGAATGCGGAGGACGGCACGAAAAATTCCTTTGTTACACCACTGATTCAATCGATGTAAGGAAGCCTGAATGAAAACAGGTGACAACGATTGATAGTTCAACGAAAGTCGTTTTAAGAAGCGTGCTGTCCGTTGAGGGTTTTCACCGAAGGCAGCTTCAAAGGTTTGCGCTGTTTGATTCAGTCCGGCTGGAATGTTTACTTGTTGTCCATCCGAAAAGAAATAACGACAGGACTCCTCCAATTGACGGTAAGAAAAGTCCGATGGATTTTTTCCGCACAAGGTCATCAATTCTTCGATGAGTGCAGGTTCCGTAAAAACAGACGGACCCATATCGAAGCGGTAGGAACCGATCCATCTTTCGTTTACTTTTCCACCGACGAATTCGTTCGCCTCAAATACAGAAACATCATATCCAAGTTTAGCCAAGCGGATTGCGCTCGCCATTCCACCTGTTCCGGCACCGATAATTGCAACTTTCATCATATCGATAACAAAGATGCCACTAAATTGTTAGTTACTTCGCAAATAATTACTAGAAAGTAAGGGGCTCAAAAGAGGCAAAGACCAAGTAAAACCAACGTTTTTAGCCCGCTTTATTAACAAAATGACCGTTTTTTCAACATTTTATGCATTTTTTTTGACTGAAACCGTGACTCGCATTGATATTCCGATATATTTGTTTCAATAAATTTATTACTAACTAATTAAAACCAAGTTATTATGAACAAGGCGGAATTAATCGACGCAATGGCTGCAGCAGCAGGATTGTCAAAAGCAGATGCTAAAAAAGCATTAGACGGATTTGTAGGAGCTACTACAGATGCATTGAAAAAAGGTGAAAGAATTTCTTTAGTTGGATTCGGTTCTTTCGACATTTCTAAAAGAAATGCTCGTAACGGACGTAACCCTAAAACTGGAGCAGTTATCCAAATTGCAGCGAAAAACACAATTCGTTTCAAAGCAGGTTCTGAACTTTCTTCAAGCGTTAACTAAGAAGATATTTCTACTTAACTAAATAGGCTTCCAATTGGAAGCCTATTTTTTTTTTGTTATAGTTCCGCAGGAGTGCAAATCCAGGATCATTCAAAAAGTTGGGAACATAGGAGATTATTTTTTGATGCTTTTACTTTTTGGCATTGCCCCAAAAAGTAACAAAAAGGTCTAGCGCTTAAAAGATCTAACGACCCTCATCTTTCTTGTTGCTAAAATTTCTGAAACTCGCTCTCGTTCCTCGGCTCAAACAGCCAGAAATTTTAACGCAACTTCGTCGTGAGGGTTCGCGTTACATCTTTTCATGCGCGATATAAAATTCTTGTAAATGACTTTTGTTTACACGTTGAGGATAAAAATTCGAAATAGAATTAGGACCGTCATAAAGCAAGAACAAAAAAGAAATTTCTTTATAACCACATTTTGTCCGATTGTCGGACTTAATCCTTACTAAGTCGGTGATTGTTTTGGTATGATTTTCCAAAATAACCGTGGGAAAAATCGTTTCAATTGCACCGCAATAAGTTCTTTATTACCAATCAATACTTCGTGTTTGTTCTTCACTAAAGCATGTAATAATTGTTTTACGCAATCCTCCACGGACATTCCTGTCGCTTGATTGTGGTCCATTTTTCCGTGCGCCTTTCCTTCCGCCGTTACCGCATTCGTGGAAATGGGCGTGTTGATTTTACCCGGACAAGCAACCGTCACTTTTAAGTTGTAGTCACTTTCCTCCATCACTAAACTTTCGTAATAACCGAAAAGCGCATGCTTCGATGCACTATAGGCTGAACGTAAATAAAAACCAAATTTCCCAGCAATGCTACTAATCACGAGGATTTGTCCGGATTTCTGCTGACGAAAAACAGGCAGTACCGCTTTCGTCATCGCGATGTTACCAAAGAAATTGACTTCCATGATTTGACGGTTGACGTCCATCGTGGTGTCATAGGCGGTTGCGCGCTGACTGATGCCACCGTTATTGATCAACACGTCGATTCTTCCATAGTGCGCCACGATTTGCTGCGCCAAAAGTCCAACGTTGGACGTATCCGCGAGATCCACTTGAACGACTAAATGTTGTTCCTTGTGCTGTAGACTTTCCTTTAGTTCGTTGAGTTTATCCACGTTGCGAGCGGACAAAATCAATTGTGCTCCAGCACGGTCTAATTGTCGGGCCAACTCCTCGCCGATTCCCGAAGATGCTCCGGTAATCCACACGACTTTTTGATGAAAATAGCTTGAATTCATGATGTATCAAAGATACGAAACTCCCGCTTCATGTCGCGCTCTATGGGAATTTAGTTTAAATTTGAGGACAAATAACAGACATGGAACTACGCAACTTGATTCAACAGCAATTCGAAGAAGCCCAACAAACATTGGTGAATTTTCAAACGGAGGCGAACTTTTCACTGATTTTACAAGCAGTTGAAGCGATGAGTCAAGCCATTCAAAATGGTGGAAAAATCATCAGTTGTGGAAATGGTGGTTCTATGTGCGACGCCATGCACTTCGCCGAAGAACTCAGCGGACGTTTTCGCGATAACCGTCGTGCACTTGCAGCCATCAGTATTTCCGATCCTTCTCATTTGTCCTGCGTCAGCAACGATTACGGCTACGACTTAGTTTTTTCGCGCTTCATTGAAGGACTCGGACAAGAAAACGATGTGTTATTAGGGATTTCGACTTCCGGAAATTCAAAAAATGTCATTCTGGCGGTGGAAGCTGCGAAAGTGAAAGGAATGAAAACAATTGTCTTGACAGGAAAGGACGGCGGAAAATTAGCTGGACTAGCCGATATCGAAATACGTGCGCCACATTCCAACTTCGCCGACCGCGCTCAAGAAATTCACATCAAAGTCATTCATTCCTTGATATTAGGAATCGAACAATCCCTAGGACTATAATTAATTAGCAAATTAATCCAATTAGTACATTCAATTGGCACATTGGCACATTAGCACATTGGCACATTGGCACATTAGCACATTAGCACATTAGCACATTAACCTCCAGCCAACTTCGAGTGTTTACGTCCATATAAGAAGTAAATCACCAAGCCTAACAACAACCAAATGGTGAAGTAAATCCAGTTCGCAAGTGCTAGCTGACTCATCATATACAAACAGCTCAACAAGCCTAGGATTGGAATGAGCGATAATTTGTTTCGTACGGCCATGATTGTAATAAAAATGGTAAAAAGGATGAAAATCCAACTTGGAATTTTATTCGCAAAATGCGACCATCCTTCGTTTTGCGTTTCAATGTTTTTCCAATTGTTATAAATTATTTGACCTTGAAGAATTTCAGCTCCTTTTTCTACCGCAAAAAACTCATCCAAATTCACTTCCTTTTGATGAGCTATTCCCAACTTTCCTTCTGGTAATTTACTGACTAATCGATACTCTTCAAGTTTTGCAAATTCTTTTAAGGTCTTGATTTGACTTTCGTTCAATTGCAACATCATCTCTTCGGATGTTTTCAAAGTCGGTTCGTTTTGAACAAAAGCCATCGTTTCCGTGCGATACGTTGTAAACAAAAGCACCAGTGTTCCGGCTAACAGAATCGGCATCACAATTCCACCATTGATAAACGGCGTTTTGAACTTTCCACGTGGAATGTCCGTTTTGTTTTGAAGCACCAAGACTCCACCGCACACGAGCACGAAAGCAAACAAAGTTCCAATGGAACACAAATCAGTGACCATGGTTAAGTTCATGAATAAAGCCGGAACTGCAACAACGAATCCAACGACAATTGTCGCAAACGAAGGCGTTTTGTATTTCGGATGGACTCTCGAGAAACGTTTTGGCAACAAACCATCGCGACTCATGCTCATCCAAATGCGTGGTTGTCCCATTTGGAACACCAACAATACGGAAGCCATCGCCACAACAGCACTAATCGAAATAATTCCAGCCATTTTCGGTAAGTGAATTTCATCAAAGACAAAAGCCAATGGATCTCCTACCGCCAATTTATCATAGGAAACGATTCCCGTTAAAATAAGTGCAATAATGATGTACAATATGGTACAGATGATAATCGCCCACATCATTCCGCGTGGCAAGTCCCGTTGTGGATTTTCACATTCTTCTGCAGTCGTCGAAATCGCATCGAATCCAATGTAAGCAAAGAACACAGCGGAAACTCCTTTCAAGATTCCAGTGACACCATTTGGCGCGAAAGGACTCCAGTTGTTGGTGTCCACGTAAAACATTCCCACGCCAATCACCAAAAGAATGACCGCTAGTTTGATCACCACCATGATGTTCGACGCATTGCGGCTTTCCTTCATTCCGCGGTATACCAACCACGTGATCAATACAATAATAAACAATGCCGGCAAATCAAAAATAAGGTGAAAGCCAAAAATTTGCGGAGCACTCATCCACGCTTCTCGTGCCAGAATCAAAGATCCATCCAAATCCACTAGTTCTTTTCCTGCCGCTAACAAGGTTTTGGCTTCGTGAAATCCATTCGATGCAGACAAGTAATCCATCTGTATCCAACTAGGAAGATGAATGCCATTTGGAATCCCAAGTGCTTTAATATGAATACCTTCGATCATGTTAGTGAAATAATCACTCCAAGAGATGGCGACCGTAATGTTTCCGATAGCGTACTCCATAATCAATGCCCAACCGATGATCCACGCAATGATTTCACCGAAGGCTACGTACGAATACGTGTAGGCAGATCCGGACACCGGCACCATGGATGCGAACTCCGCGTAAGCAAAAGCAGCGAATCCACAAGCAATGGCTGTAAACAAGAATAAAAAGATTACTGCTGGACCACCCTGCGAACTGGCTTCACCGATCGTACTGAAAATACCAGCCCCAATAATCGCCGCAATACCAAAAGCAGCTAAATCTCTCACTTTCAAATGCTTTCCTAATGAATGCGTATCACTGTTTTGATCAGCCACTCGGACTTGCTCCAAAATATCGTGAACAGATTTTTTGCGAAAAAGAGAATTCCAGGTCATATATACATTGTTTAGCGGTACTAAAAGTAGGAAATTATTTAAGATTTCGGCCGAATGCGAACAGCTTTCCTTTTCATCTGTTACTTTTGTATGGTGGAAAAATGCATAGAAATAAAAGGAGCAAGGGTTCATAATCTGAAATCCATTGACGTGAAAATCCCACATGGGAAATTAACGGTCATCACGGGTGTATCCGGCTCGGGAAAGTCCAGCTTGGCATTTGATACGATCTTTGCAGAAGGACAACGTCGTTTCATCGAAAGCATGTCTTCCTACGCACGACAGTTTTTGGGTAAACTGAACAAACCAGAAACGGAATACATCAAAGGAATTGCCCCTTCGATTGCGATTCAGCAAAAAGTCATTTCGAGCAATCCACGATCCACCGTCGGAACGACTACCGAGATTTACGATTACCTCAAATTGTTTTACGCCCGAGTGGGAAAAACCTATTCACCCGTTTCAGGAAAAGAAGTACAAAAACACCAGATTAAGGATGTGATCAATTTCCTCAGTAAGCACTGGCAGAACGAAGCAATTGCGATACTTTGTCCGGTTACACTTTTTGAAACAGAAACTTATTTAAATAAATTAGAATCACTTTATAGACAAGGATTTACAAGAGTATACTTAAATGATTCATTTAAATTAATTGAAGACTTATTGAGCTCTGAATTCGATGAAGAATTCCTTTTGGCGATCGATCGTTTTAACAATGATTTCTCGGACGAAAGCAACTTGAATCGCTGTACCGATTCACTCGGATTAGCCTTCATCGAAGGAAAAGGAATGTGCGCCATTTTGCATCATAAGGAACAGAAACTTCAATGGTTTAGCAATCGTTTTGAATTGGACGACATGA
>Ga0102875_1000090_pt1 | contig 40392 bp, 34 predicted proteins | sample Colrivmet1547B02_FD_78185 | JGI IMG/M metagenome (GOLD analysis project Ga0102875, IMG submission 78185) | Estuarine microbial communities from the Columbia River estuary - metaG 1547B-02 | ecosystem: Environmental > Aquatic > Marine > Intertidal zone > Estuary | place: USA: Columbia River... | reverse complement strand
TTCCTTGTCTAGCGGCAGATTGATAAAAATGTGCCTTGAAAATAAAAAAGTGATATACAAATACGTTCAATTGTGCGATGCAATCGATAATGTAAAAAAAGAAGAGATATCAAAAAGATTAATGGAAGAATGTACTTAATTTCATAAGTGTTAAGATTACTAACTTTCAAGATGCTGAAACAAGTTCAGCATGACAAAGACTTCTAAAAACAAAAAAAAACCAGGAAAATTTCCTGGCTTTTATGTAGTATAAGTTGAATTAGTTATTGATTTCCAATACTTTATTTGGGTCGTAACCAAAAAGGTGGTGTTTCTTAATGATTTCGCTAATTCCTTGTGGTAGCATGTTTTCCCAACCAGTTTGTCCCTCGCTAATCATTTTTAGAACTTCCCTAGAGAAAATTTCTAAATTTTGAGGGTCGTAATCTTCAATATCTATTACTTTGCCATTGAATTTAAAGAATTTGTACAATTCTTTCATTCTTGGATGCACTTTCAAATTCTCAGAGTTTATAACTTCCTTGTTTTCCCCAAGCATTGGATACAAGAATACTTTTAAATCGCGGTAAAATAGTTTTCCAAACGCCTCTAATATTCCTCCACTTAAATGGCGGTAGTACTTTTCGTCGAAAATATCGATTAAATTGTTTACTCCCATTGCCAATCCCATTCGAGCTTTAGTGTATTTAGAGAAGTATTCAACCACTTTGTAATATTCTTGGAAATTAGAAATCATTACCGTTTGCCCAAGTGAACAAAGTAATTCAGCACGATCCATAAAGTCACGTTCGTCAATTTCACCATCAGAACGCAAGTTAGATAGGGTGATTTCAAATATCACTAATGTATTTTCTTGGTTTACCTTATTTTCATTGTAGAACATTTTTAAAGAATGCTCGTACATGTCCATATTTACCTTGGTTACTGGTCGGAAACTTCCACGGAAAGCCAAAATGTTCTTTTTGTATAAAATAGCAGCAGGCAATATGTTATTTCCACTAGGATCAAACATCACCGCGTCGGTCATGCCGTTTTTAACTAGCTGCAAACTCATTAATCGGTTGTCAACATTTGCAAAACGAGGACCAGAAAAATTGATAGTATCAATCTCTAATTGGTCTTTATCCAAGTGATCGTATAAATAACGAAGTAGTTTTTTAGGATCGTTGTATTTGTAAAAAGCGCCATAAATTAAGTTCACACCAAGAATTCCTAAGGTTTCTTGTTGTAAACGAGCATCTGTTTCTTTAAATCGAATGTGAATTATTATTTCATTTATTGCTTCATCAGGTTCAATTTGGTAGCGAATTCCAACCCATCCATGTCCTTTGAATTGTTTTGCAAAGTCAATAGTAGCAACAGTATTGGCATAACTAAAAAACATTTTATTAGGATGTTTTTCTCTGCTCAATCGGTTTTCAATTAATGCATATTCGTGAGAAAGCATCTTTTTAAGGCGACTTTCAGTTACATACCTTCCGTCTTCTTCATCACCATAAATCGCGTCACTAAAATCTTTATCGTAGGCTGACATTGCTTTTGCAATAGTTCCAGAAGAACCTCCAGATCTAAAAAAATGTCTTACTGTTTCTTGTCCAGCACCGATTTCGGCAAAAGTTCCGTAGATATTTTCGTTTAAATTAATACGAAGTGCTTTGTCTTTAATAGAAGGGATTTGTTCGATGACTTTGTCACCTTTTAATTTAATTTCAGTCACTTTTTTATGATTTACAATAAACTTGTTTACAAAGTTAGTAAAATAGCACCTCATTAAAAGAATTTTAATATTATTTTTGTAAAAAAAATTAGGTGAAAGTTTATTTTTTGGGCACCGGTACTTCACAAGGAATTCCAGTAATTGGTAGTAATCACCCTGTTTGCTTAAGCAAAAACCCAAAAGACAAAAGACTGAGAGTTTCAGTTTGGGTTTCTTGGGATAACTTTTCTTTAATAATAGATTGTGGTCCCGATTTTAGACAGCAAATGTTAGCTTCAAAATGCCCACAAGTTGATGCTATTTTATACACCCATGAACATGCTGATCACACCGCTGGATTAGATGATATCCGGCCTTTTAATTTTAAACAAGGCAACATTCCAGTTTATGCACATGAACGAGTTTTAAACAATTTAAAAAGACGCTTTGATTATGTATTTGAAACTGAAAACAAGTATCCTGGTGCACCAACGGTTACGCCAATTGAAGTGAAAAACAACGATCCATTTGTATTAGGAGTAAAAGAAATTACCCCTATAAATGTTATGCACGGAAGTCTTCAAGTTTTTGGTTACCGAATTGAATCTTTTGCTTATTTAACCGATGTTAAAACTATTGATGATCAAGAACTTGATAAATTAAAGAATCTAGATGTTTTGGTGATAAATGCCTTACGTGAAGAACATCATAATACCCATTTTAATTTGCAAGAAGCATTGGATTTTATTGCATTGGTCAAACCAAAAAAAGCCTTTTTGACACACATAAGTTACCATCTTGGTTTTCACGATGAGGTTCAAAACAAACTTCCAGAATCTGTTTATTTAGCTTACGATAATCTTGAAATAAATTTATAAAAATGAAACATTCTCTTTTACTTTATCTTTTCATTCTGGCATTAGTATTTAATGTTTTTACTTATGCCTATTATTCTAAGCAGGTAGATTTTCAAAATTCACAAATCGAGAAATTGACTAAAAAGTTAAATTCAAAAGAGACTGAATTTAAGTCAAAACTTCAAGAGGCTAATTATTTTACCCTTGAAAATAATGTAAAAGCGCAATATTATTTCACCTCAAATCCAGATCAAAATAGTGATTTAACAACTTTAATTCCTGCAATAAATCAGGCGTTATTAAAATGGAATGACAATCCAAATGGGAATCCCTATACGGGCCAAAAGAAGTTAGGTGCTAATAAATTTATCATTAATAAAATTAAAGTAATCAACCATCGATGGATTATTGCTGATTTTAGTGATGGTGAAAATTGGGGGGAAGTCTTATTGAAGTATTTTGTAAAAGAAAATAACGCCTTTACATTTGAAATCAATCAATCATTGATGTTTCCAAAAAAGTAATATTTTAGAAATTATTTTCCCTGCAACCAATCTTTTAAATCAAAAAAGTTCTGTGGCGAAACTCCATGCCCAATAGGATATTCTTTATAAGTAGAATTAATTCCTAAGCTTTTCAAAATAGGATCTGTTTTACGAGCCCATTCTACTGGGATTACTTGATCCACAGTTCCATGAGAAGCAAATATTTTCAATTTACTGAAATCATTGTTTTGGTAATTATTACTATTTATATCCAAATTTAAATAGCCGCTCAATGCAACAACACGTTGAACAATGTTTGGATAAGAAAGTGCTATTGAATAACTCAAAATCGAACCTTGGCTGAATCCAATTAAGGTGATATTTGAACTGTCAATTGGGAATTTTACTTTCAATTCTTCGATAAATTTAACTACTAAATCTCTCGATAAAATTGCCTGGTCGTGGTCAGAAAATTTATTTTGATCGGCATCAAAATTAATCGCATACCAAGCGTAACTTCCATATTGTAAGTCATAAGGTGCTCTGGCAGAAATTACAAAATATTCGTCCGGTAGCTCAGAAGCGAATGAAAACAAGTCGGAATCATTACTTCCATAACCGTGTAATAAAAGCAATAATGGGTTTTTATCTAATAGTATTTTTGGCTCGCGAACTTGATATTCTAATGATAATTCCATTATTATGATATCGTTTTAAACCATTTTTGAAAATAGTGACCTAAAATTGGAATAGGTTTTTCAGATCCACTTATAGCGCTAAATATTCCATAAGTCCACAATACAGATACAGAAATCCACATTGGAACAGAAATAAAAAGGGTATTGAAATTACTAATAATCAATCCTAAAGAAATGAATGTTAATGAAATACCTAATGCTTGACGAATGTGAAATGAAGCAAATGAATTTTTATTTTCGCTATTCATCGACATTGCAATAAATACACCTACAATTAAAATATAGCTTGTAATTGCTATTGTTTTTCCTTCTTCAACAGAATTTTCCATTTTTGATTTATATATTTATGATAAAACTAATTGTCCTTTATTGTAAATTCCATATACTTTTCCTTTCATCTCAGTTCCTAAAAAGGCCGAATTTTTTGATTTTGAAAGGATATTTTCTTTTTCAAAAGTCCAATTTCCATTTGGATTGAAAAGAGTAATATTGGCTTTTTCACCTTCTTTTATTGATGAACTTTCAATTCCGAAGTGGCTTTTACCAGCTGTTAATTTTTCAATTATTTTTTCTAAGGCAATTTCGTTAGTAAGCGCTCCAAAGGCAGATTCTAATCCGATGGTGCCGTTTTTAGCTCCGTCAAATTCCATTTTTTTGTGTTCAATGTCAATCGGATTGTGATCGGAAGTGATCATATCAATCGTATTATCATTAATTCCTGTGATTAACGCTTTTCTATCTTCATCAGTTCTTAAAGGCGGCGAAACTTTGTATCTTGTGTCAAACCCTTCTAATTTTTCATCGGTTAATACCAAATGATGAACTGCTGCACTACAAGTTACATTCAACCCTTTTGCTTTAGCATTTCGAATCAATTCCACCGATTTTGCTGTTGAAATGGTTGGAATATGCATTTTACCTCCTGTATATTCTAAAAGAAATAAGTTGCGGGATATTTGAAGTTCTTCAGCCAAATTTGGAATTCCTTTTAATCCCAATCTAGTAGAAACAACTCCTTCATTTACCACGCCATTTCCTTTAATACTCGCTTCTTGTGAGTAAGCGATAATCAATCCATCAAAATCTTGAACGTATTGTAATCCAATTTTTAGTAGGTTGGCATTGTCAATATTTTTATTGTAATCCCCAAAAGCTACTGCGCCAGCATTTTTCATATCGAATAATTCGGCCATGTCTTTTCCCTCACTTTCTTTTGTGAAAGCACCAATTGGATATAAATCCGTTGCAGCTCCTTCGGCTTTATTTTTTACAAAATTAATTTGCGATTGATTGTCAATAATCGGGAAGGAGTTGGGTTGTAGAGCCACTGCTGCGAATCCACTTTTTGCAGCTACATTTAATCCGTTAGCAATAGTTTCACGATCTTCAAATCCTGGCTCACCAAGCGAAACGCTGCTGTCGAACCAACCTTGCGAAAGGTGTAAATTCTCTAATTTTATTTCTTCAAAACCATTTTCATTTGGAATTTTACTTCCGATTTTTTCTATGGTTCCTGAATTAATTTTCACATCCAACTTTTGATTGTGGAAAGGACTTTTAGAATCAATTATTGTAGCTTCACGGATAATTAGGTTCATTTTACTAATTTTTGAATTAATACTTCTAAAAATAAAAATAATAAGGCCAATATTACAAATATTTTCCAAATTTCGTCATTACTTCGGTCGGAAAGTAAACTATTAAATACAGTTTCTATTGATTTAACTACCTTATAATCAGTTAATAATTGGCTTTGTGATTGCTCTAAATTACTTTCTGAACGATTGTAATTAAAACTTATATTTCTTACAATTTCGTCTTTTTTGTAAATCCCAAAATTTCCTGCAAAGATAGGGTAATCATTGAATTGTAATTTGACTTTATTGTTTAAAATTTGTTGGGTGGGTATAAATTTTTCATTGTCATTTTTCACCTCTAGAATTTCATCTTTTGATAAATTTGTGGCAACCAAAAAGGGTTGGTTTTCTCCAATTGTTAACGCATTAACACCGGTTTTCTGTCCGTTTTGCGACATATTATAAAATATTGGAACTATTAAAGGCGAATTTTGAAAATTAGAATTCATCTTATTAATTGGCGCAGCAAACACATAAACATTGGAAACTTGATTTGGAATGGAAGACAGGAAACAACTTTGGTCTTCGTAACTTAAAATTGCTGGGTTTATAGTTTTCAACTCAAAATTTTGCTTTGTATTTGGATATTGAAAGTTGTCTATTTTTTTTTCAAATACCGATTGGAATAACGGATGCTGAAATGCAATTTTGGTAATTAATTTATTTGTATTTTGGTTAGAACCCAATTGAATTTGATCAAATGTTCCTAAAAATTGATTGGTGTCTGTAATTTTACTTTCAGATGAAGGAATAAATACTAGATTACCCCCTTTTTCTACAAAGGATTTTAAATTAGTTTCCAATGCTTGTGGTAAATTTTCAAGTTCATTTAGAATAATAGCGTCTTGTTTTTCAAGAGTATTGTAATCTAAAGTTTCAATGGTTGAATTACTATAATTGAATTCAATAGGAGTATAAATACGATTTAAAAATGCACTTTTATCTGTTTTTCCAATGCTAATAACATTCGTTTTTTCAGGTTTAGTAATGCTAAAATAATAGGTATTGTCGTATTTTAAACTAGCATCATTTATCGAAACGTAACCATTAAAATCTTTCTTAGGAATTGTAAAATTGATTTCTGTTTCTGACTTTTCAAATTTTACTAATGTCTTGGCAACCAATTTATTATTATTGTATAATCCAATAGGAATAGCATTATCTTGTTCGCCATAAGATTTTAGGTTGACACCAATTTGATAAAAATCGTTAAGCGTTTGACTCATATAAACACTGTCAATTGCGATATTATTTTTTTGTTCTGCCTCAGGATTAATAAAGTAGGTATTGAAATTTTCGTCAATGCTTTTCAGTTGTTTTGATTTTAAACCAATCGCGTCGCTAATAATAATTACATCTTTATTATTGGTGCTTTTTCTAGATTTAATTTTCGCCATTGCGCTTTCCAATTGAAAAGGAAGTGCACTGTAATTAATATTTTGAACTTCTTTTTGAATCGATTTAATATCGGTATTCCAATAAGTTTCATTATTGGTAATCAAAGAAAAAGTCTGGTTTTCGGGGATGTTTTCTAATAATTCTTGAACCATTCTTTTCAATAATTCTCCTTTCTTTCCTTTGGCTTGCATCGAATAGGAATTGTCCAAAACGATATACATTTCATTGGATTTATTATTAGAATCTTTGGCTTTGAAAAAAGGTTGGGCAAATGCAATTATTAAGGCGGTTAAAAGTAATAAACGAGTAACTAATAATAACCATTTTTTAATTTTTGAACTTTTACGGGTTTGAATTGAAAGCTCTTTTAGGATTCGAACATTAGTAAAATATTCTGTTTTAAAACGACGCAATTGAAACAAATGGACCAGAATTGGAATAACCAACACAAAAAGAAAATAAAGTATTTCTGGATGTTTAAATTGCATTCTTACTTTTGTTTGTCAAAAATACTACTTTTTCTGATTGTTCAAATCATATTTATGGTTTATAATCAACATCTATTTTGGACTAAGTATTTAAAAACAACTATTTTTTATCTTTTCGTTTCTTGTCTCTAGTTTTAAGCATGTTACGATTAACTGAACCAGAAACTTTCTTTTTAGTTTTTGAAGGACCACCAAGATTTACTTTTTTATTCTTTTTTGCCTTTTCGTGAAAAGCACCACTTCCATCTAATTTTGGTTTTTTAAGAAGGAATTTTATTGGTTGCTTGTCTTTTTCAGGTTCGATCAATTTGGTTGAAATTTCAACTTCTTCAGGAAATTCAACAACCTCAATTTCATGATTCATTAATATTTCAACTTCGGTAATTGAATCGGCTTCACGAGGCGTGATAAAACTAATTGCTGTTCCAGTAGCATCAGCACGTCCGGTTCTACCAATTCGGTGCATGTACAATTCTGGCATTTCAGGAGCCTCAAAATTGATTACATGAGAAATATTGGAAATATCCAAACCTCTCGCCATAATGTCTGTTGTAATAATTCCTCTCAATTCTCCTTCTTGGAAAGAAGCCATGGTACTCAAACGATAATTTTGAGATTTGTTGGAATGAATTACACCAAATTGTCCTTCAAAATGTTCTTCAATACGCTCGTGGAGCATGTCGGAAATCTTTTTATTATTTACAAATACCAAAATACGTTCCATCGATTCATCGCTTTCCAGTAAATGAATTAACAGATTAACTTTAGTATTAAAATTGGGAACATTATAAGTAAATTGTTGGATGTTTTCTAAAGGAGTTCCAGATGGAGCTAGGGTTACTTCTTCAGGAAAGTCGAAAAAGTCATTTAAAATCGCATCCACTTCATCGGTCATTGTAGCTGAAAAAAGGATGTTTTGACGTTTGTTTCTAGTCATCATTGCTAAAATGGAGGTAAGCTGAACTCGGAATCCTAAGTTTAACATTTCATCAAATTCATCTATAACTAATTTCTGCGTATCGTCAAAACGTATTACGCTGTCCAAAGCTAAATCCATTACTCGACCTGGAGTTCCAACTAATATATCGATTCCTTCATAGACTGCTTTCTTTTGGGTATTTATGTTTACGCCTCCAAAAATTCCTAATGTTCGAACCGACATGTATTTGGTTAACTTTTCAACTTCTTCAACTACTTGAACCACCAATTCACGAGTTGGAACAAGAATTACAATTTTAGGAGTATCGGTAGCTGTAAATTTATACAACTTTAATAACGGAAGTAAATAAGCAAAAGTTTTTCCAGTTCCCGTTTGTGCAATTCCCATCATATCGCGGCCTGACATAATCACAGAAAAAGATTTTTCCTGGATTGGAGTAGGTGTTACGAAACCTAAATCATCAATTGCTTTTTGAACCGATTTAGGAAGATTGAATTGCTCGAAAGTAGTCATAAAATGTAAATTTGGTGCAAATATACGTTTTTTAGACCGCTAATAGCACTTTTACTCTTCTGATAGTTGGAAGTATATTAATGCAATTGCCGCAACCGACATGATTACTAATGCTGAAAATCCTAGAAAATTTGCTAGTTTCCCATTTACATTAGTGCCCATAATTTTCTCATTATTTGAAATATGCAGGATAATTGCTATCAATACCGGAGCTGTTAATCCGTAGAGAATTGCGGTGTAAATTAGCGATTGAATGGGGCTTATTCCAATATAATTCATTGATAATCCCAATATTAATGATATTGCAATAATAACATAAAATCCTTTGGCTTCATGGAATTTCTTGTCTAGGCCTTGTTCCCAGCCAAAAGTTTCAGAAAATATATAGGAAATAGAACCACTCAAAACAGGAATTGCGATTAAACCGGTACCTATTACACCTATTGCAAAAAGTAAATAAGCTAAATTTCCAGCTATTGGCTTCAAAGCCATTGCCGCTTGTTCAACAGTGTCAATTTGGTGAATGCCTCCATTGTACAATACAGTTCCTGTGGTAAGAATAATAAAGTACATTACAAAACCAGAGACGGTCATTCCGAAATCTACATCTTGATTAATTTCATGAATGATTTTTTTATTTACAATTATATGCTTTCTATTTTTCATTTCCTCAACTTCTACGGAAGCTTGCCAAAAGAACAAATAAGGAGAAATTGTTGTTCCTAAAATCCCAACAATTATCGATATGAAGTTTTTATCAAATTTAATTGTAGGAACAAAAGTTGCTTTGATAATAGCTCCAAAATCTTGTTTGTATAAAAAAGGAACAATAAAATAAACAAGCATTACGATGCATAAATATTTTAAAACGGAGGCTATTTTTTGATAAGGTAAATAAATGATCAATCCTAAGAGGATAATTGTAAAAACTACACTAAAATAATTGGCTTCAATAGTTGGAAAAAGAAGGTTGCCCACAGCGCCCATACCTGCAATATCAGCACCAATATTCATTATTATAGCTGGAAAACTAAATAACAACATTAAATATAAAATAGGTCTTGGATAATGTTTTTTTAATGTACCAGTTAAACCTTGTGAAGTTACCAGACCAATTCTAGCACACATTTGTTGGATTGCAGCCATTAATGGAAAGGCGATTATTGCAGTCCATAAAGTAGAAAGTCCAAAGGCAGCACCAGCTTGAGAATAGGTTGCAATTCCTGATGGATCATCGTCACTTGCGCCTGTTACCAATCCTGGACCAATTTTTTCCCAACCACTTGTGAACTTTGATATCAATGATTTTTTTTGAGTCATATTAAAAAAAATGAATATTATCCAACTTTATCAAAGATACGAAACAAAGTGAGTTTCGTGATAGTTTTTATTCAATCTATCAGAAAATGAATCTTGTTATAATAGGCTATTGACCTATTTTTTTTCGTAATCCAAAAAGATAGAATGAGAAAATTGAAAATAAAAACCCAATTAAGATAATGATGTAGTTCATTGGTTTTTCTATGGTTAGAGACATTCTTATCAAAATAGTAGTTATAATAAAGCTGGCATTTCTAAAAATGGTGAAAAACGAAAAATGATAGGTAAATGAAATAATTAATAGCAAAACATCTACAAAAATCATGATAGAGAAAAAATCAGAGTAAAATACAGCGTTTGAATTGGGGAAGTTTTTGCCAGTTTGCAAAGCAATTATCATTTCAGAACCCCAATTGTAAAAACTACTTATACTTAATAATAATAAAATTACTATCATCCCAAGCGAGACCATTTTTTTAATGTTGATAAAATTATTAAGCTGATTAACAACTTCTGCTTTTCCATTATTTTGATATATTTTATAGTATAAAATGGTCAAACTAAGCATGACAAGTGCAGCGCAGAGATCGTACATCAAACTAATAAAATCCGGATTGTAAATATTGATCGAGTTTTTTAAATCAAGTTCAGCGATATCGTGAAAGAAACTTCGAAGGGTAATTAGTGTAATTACTTCAAATTGTTTACCAACAAATTCAGAAATAGATTTTGGAATAATTATTACCAATAGAAAAACTTCATAAAGCAAAATGAAACTAAAAGGGGTGTAAATTGCTTTTAGGTAACTGTGCTGAAAATTTCGGAAAAATAAAAAATTGTTACCCAAAAAAATGAGGGCCAAATGCAGTAAAAAAGAAAAAACAGCTACACGGAGTATGACTAACTCTATTTTGCGTATGTTTTTTGAACTAAAATAAGTGTCGAAGTAATTGCCTAAAATAACTATAATATTATTCATAAATTCTAAGAGTTTGATGATTTATAACTTTTTGAATTTGTGGCGCTTAAACTATTTTTGTGGGATTATTTACTTTTATTTCACAAATGTAAATTATTTATTTTGATTACTATTGAATAATTAAATTTATAAAAAAATCCGTTTTGAATTCACAAAACGGATTGATATATTTCTTAATTACTTTTTATAAGTGAATCACCTCGCCATAAGCATCAGCAACAGCTTCCATAACCGCTTCACTCATTGTAGGGTGAGGATGAATCGCTTTTAGAATTTCATGACCAGTAGTTTCTAGCTTTCTAGCTACAACAGCCTCAGCAATCATATCAGTAACACCAGCACCAATCATATGGCAACCCAACCATTCTCCATATTTCGCATCAAAAATTACTTTTACAAATCCATCAGGAGTTCCTGAAGCTTTTGCTTTTCCTGAAGCAGTGAAAGGGAATTTTCCAATTTTTAAATCGTATCCTTTTTCTTTAGCTTGTTTTTCTGTTAATCCTACAGAGGCAATTTCTGGAGTTGCATAAGTACAACCCGGAATATTTCCATAGTCGATAGGATCTACGTGCAATCCTGCAATTTTTTCTATACAAGTAATTCCTTCAGCAGAAGCAACGTGTGCCAATGCAGGTCCCGGAACAACATCCCCAATAGCATAATACCCTGGAATGTTAGTTTGGTAGAAATCATTTACAATAATTTTATCTCTATCAGTGGCAATTCCCACTTCTTCTAATCCAATATTTTCAAGGTTGGTTTTAATCCCAACAGCTGAAAGTAAAATATCAGCTTCTAGTACTTCTTCTCCTTTAGCTGTTTTAACATACGCTTTTACACCTGAACCTGAAGTGTCTATTTTTTCAACAGAAGAGTTGGTCATAATAGTAACACCTGCTTTTTTCATTGAACGTTCCATTTGTTTAGAAATGTCTTCGTCTTCAAGCGGAACAATATTTGGAAGGAATTCTACGATGGTAACTTGTGTTCCCATTGCGTTATAAAAATGTGCAAATTCAACTCCAATAGCTCCAGAACCAACAACTATCATCGATTTTGGTTGTTTTTCTAATGTCATTGCTTTTCGGTAACCAATAACTTTTACCCCGTCTTGTGGTAAGTTTGGTAATTCTCGGGAACGAGCACCAGTTGCAATAATAATATGATCGGCATCATAATCAGTTACTTTACCATCGGCAGCGGTAACAGCAACTTTTTTACCTGGTTTCATTTTGCCAAAACCATCAATAACATCAATTTTATTTTTTTTCATTAGGAATTGAACTCCTTTGCTCATTCCATCTGCAATTCCACGGCTACGACTTACCACAGCTGTGAAATCTTTATCAAATGAAGAAACCGATAAACCGTAATCGGAAGCGTGTTTAACATAATCGAATACTTGAGCCGATTTTAATAACGCTTTTGTTGGAATACATCCCCAATTCAAGCAAACTCCACCTAAGTTTTCTTTTTCAATAACGGCAACTTTAAAACCCAATTGTGAAGCTCTAATTGCAGTTACATATCCTCCAGGTCCACTTCCTAAAACTATTATATCGTATTTCATTTTTATATTTTTTTATTAAAAATCTGTTGCAAATTTATGAATTAATTTTTATTTGATAATAGGAAAACTGCAATTAGTTAACCAATTTTAAAGTGATTATTTATGAATTTAAAAGGAATTGAGAATCGTATAAATTTTTGTAATAACCTGATGTTACCTTTAATAGTTCTTGATGTGTTCCTTGTTCAACAATTATTCCTTTGTCCATTACCACAATTTTATCAGCATTAATGATTGTTGCCAATCGATGTGCAATGATAATTGAGGTTCTTCCTTTTGTAATTGTTTCTGTTGCCTTTTGTATTAATTCCTCTGAATACATATCAATTGATGAGGTAGCTTCGTCCAAAATTAAGATACTTGGATTACTAACATACGCTCGTAAAAATGCAATTAATTGGCGTTGACCTGATGATAACATTACACCGCGTTCTTTTACATTGTAGTCGTAACCGCCTGGCAAACTATTAATAAAATCATGGACTCCGATTTTTTTGGCTGCAGCCAATACATGCTCGCGAGTAATTTCAGGATTATTAAGCGTAATATTGTTTAAAATTGTATCAGCAAATAGGAAAACATCTTGTAAAACTACTGCTATTTGTTTTCTAAGTGAATCCAAAGTATAATCATGAATGTTCTGATTATCGATATAAATGGTTCCGCTATTGATTTCATAAAATCGATTTAGCAAATTGATAATCGTTGTTTTCCCAGCTCCCGTTGCTCCAACAATGGCGATTGTTTGTCCAGGTTGAACAGTTAAATTGATTCCTTTAATAACTTCTTCGTTGTCAATATAACTGAATTTCACCTCTTTAAATTCTATAGCTCCATCAAATATAGGCGCTTCAATTGTTCCAATGTCTTGAATGTGATCTTTAGTATCCAATATTTCAAAAACACGATTTGCTGAGATCATTCCCATTTGCATTTCGTTGAATTTATCAGCAATTTGACGCAACGGATTAAATAGCATTCCGATGTACATGGTATAAGAAAATATATCTCCAAAAGTTGTTGACGTATCTCCGTCTAAAATTCGGAAACCTCCATAAAGAACTATAAAACCTAGAGTTAATGAAGAAATAATATCGGCAATAGGGAAAAATATTGAGTTGTAAAGAATGGTTTTTACCCAAGCATTTTTATGTTTGGAATTAATTTCTTTAAATTTTTCATATTCTATATTTTCTCTATTAAAAAGTTGAACGATTTTCATTCCCGTAACTCGCTCTTGAACAAACGTGTTAAGATTTGCTATTTGATTTCTTACTTCCTCAAATGTAACTTGCATTTTGCGTTGGAAAATTCGAGTTATGTAGACCAATATTGGCATTGCAATAAATACGATAATTGTTAATTTCCAGTTTTCTTTGAGCATGAAAACCAGAATTACAATCATTTTCAATAAATCACTTGCAATCATAAATAGTCCTTGACTAAAAATTTTAGCAATGGATTCCATATCCGAAACCGACCTTGTGATTAATTGTCCAACAGGAGCGGTATCATAATATTTCATTTTGAAACTCAACATGTGTTTGAAGAGTTTAACTCGAACGTCTTTTACAATGTCTTGTCCAAGCCAATTCGCCCAGTAAACAAAGAAAAAATTGGAAAGTACTTCAAGAATAAGAACAATCCCCATTAGAGTTACATACCATAAAAGTCCCGCTTGATCGTGAGTTTTTATATAGTCATCGACAGTTAATTTTAATAAATAAGGTCGTAATGCAGCAAATATTGATAGGAAAACTGCAAATAGAATGACACTATTAAATCGGAATTTATAGGGTTGAGCATATTTTAATATCCTTTTAAAAACAATGGTATCGAATGCTTTTGCTTTCATATTATTTTGATAGTGTAACTTGAATTAGTTGTTTAAAAAAGCATTTATAAATAGTCATAATCTATTTTAGTTAGAAACAAGCCTTGGGCCGGAACTGAAAATCCAGCTTCATTTCTATTTTTATTTTCAATAATGGAATTGAATTCGGAAAGGGTGATTTTATGCAAACCAACATTTATAAGTGTTCCAACAATTGCGCGAACCATATTTCGTAAAAAACGATCAGCTGAAATGGTAAAAATCAATTGGTTATTTTCTTGCGTCCAATGCGCCTCAGAAATAGTACAATTGAAAGTATTTACATCGGTATTTACTTTTGAAAAACATTGAAAATCGGTGTGATTTAATAAAATTTTGGCTGCTTGATTCATTAATTCCACATCTAGATTTTGATGGTAATACCAACATTCCTCTTGAGAGAAAACGTCTTTTACAGAAGTTATATAATAGTTGTAAGTTCTTTTTTTGGCGTCGAAACGCGCGTGAGCCTCATTATGAACTGGAATTATATCATAAATCACAATGTCTTTTGGAAGATAGGAATTGAGTTTATGAAGTACAGAATCGATTTCAAGAGTGGGAGCGTAGTCAAAATGAGCGAACATTTCTTTGGCATGAACTCCAGTGTCGGTTCTTCCTGCACCCATGATATTTATTTCTTCATTTAGTATTACGGAAAGTGCCTTATTCAAAGTTTCTTGTACAGAAGATGCGTTGGGTTGAACTTGCCAACCGTGGTAATTTGTTCCGTTGTATGCTAATTTTATGAAATATCTCAAGAGACTTATTTTGAAGTGGTAAAGATACTTATTAATTTTTTCGCAACGAAATTGAAGTCTATCAAAGTTGTTTTAATTATGATTTTTTATTTGGACTTGGAATGTTTAAATTTACCTCAAAATCCTAGCCCAGAGTGAAGTGAAAATCCTGCGCTTTTTAGCGCAGATTGTAACGGAAAGCTGGAAATAGCTCCAAAAAAAAACAATTTTGAAAAAAATATTACTTCTTTCAGATACGCACAGTCATATAGATGATACGATTTTGAAATACGTTAATTTGGCGGATGAGGTTTGGCATGCGGGTGATATTGGGGATTTGACAGTTACAGATACCATTAAAAATTTGAAGCCTTTGCGGGCAGTTTTTGGAAATATAGATGACGATAAAGCGCGCATGGAATTTCCGTTGCACAACCGATTTATGTGTGAAGGTGTGGATGTTTGGATTACACATATTGGAGGTTACCCAGGAAAATACAATCAAAATATTAGGACAGAAATGCAAAATAACCCGCCGAAATTATTCATTTGTGGGCATTCTCATATTTTAAAAGTGATGTTTGATATAAAGCACGACTTGCTACATATGAACCCTGGAGCAGCTGGAATTAGTGGTTTTCACCAAATGCGAACAATGTTAAGATTTGAAATTTACGGGGAAAAAATTTCAAATTTAGAGATTATTGAACTGGGGAAGCGGTAAGATTTAAGATTTAAGAATTTAGATTTAAGAATTTAGATTTAGAATTTAGATTTAAGATAATAGACGAAAAGATTATAGACTTTTACTTTTATTTTCTTTGTGTCTTTTGTAAAACTATGTCCCTTTTGTGGTGAAAAAAAACTAAATTTCTTTGCGAACCATGCGTAAAACCTTTGCGAACCTTGCGGTTAAAAAAAACACAAAAAAAACCCAAACTTTCGTTCGGGTTTTTCTTCGCATTAATAAACAAGTTTATAGGTTTATCGTAAACGGTCAGCAGATTTTACGAGATCTTCATCCTTCTTGATGGCTCTATTGGCCAAAGCCAAGAAAACGATAGCAACAATAGGAAGAAACATCCCAATACCTTTCTCTGAAACTTGAACAGCTTCTCCAGATAAATTTAGCGAACGATATACAAATAATCCTAATAAAATTAAGTTCAATATGATAGTCAATCTGTTAAGTACAAATTGATGCTGTCTTTTTTTAAAATACATTATACTAACTAAAGTTAATGTTGTTGATAATCCAAAAAGTACGGTATAAAAAGAATCGTTCATGAAACGAAATTCTTTTCCATCACTCATTGTAAATAGTGGAAAGATAAAAGGAAGAATTCCTAAAATCACTAATGCAATTAATAAATAGACTGTTTGTATTCTTTGAATCATTATTGTAAATTGTTAAAACAAAAATATTAATTAAAATTATAAAAAATACTATTATTATTAATAATATTTTGTATTATTGCATGACAAATACGTAAGTACTTCATCCTTTGGAGATTTCATTAAAAAAAAATCACACATTCTTTATTTATTATTCCACAACAATTAAATTCAAATAACATTTTATGTTTGAGATTTCTGTATTAAAAGAAATGAAGCTTTCTGAGCTTCAAGAAATTGCGAAAGCAGCCAATATTACTAAAATTACCGGCGTTAAAAAAGAAGCATTAATCAATCAGATTTTAGAAGTTCAAGCTTCGTTTTCTGGAGATACTTCTGAGGCTAAGTTTGAGAAAACTAATGATGCTAAGCCTAAAAGAGCTAGAATTACTGTTGACAAAAAAGCAGAATCGATGTCTTTGTTTTCTGAATCAGCTGATAAAGTTGAAGAAAATCAAGAAGCTGTTAATGATGAAGCTCCGGCGGTAAATCCAAAAGAACGCAAAGTTGTAAAGTTTAAAAAAGCCGATTTTGAAGCTAAAGTTGCAGCAAAAGCAGCGACCGAAACAATTTCTGAAAGTGATAACGCTGAGAGCAATGGTGAGGAATCAACAGTTGAAAGCCCTAAAAATCCTAATCAGAAGCAAAACCCGAATCAAAAACAAAATCCAAATCAGAACCCGAATCATAATCCCAACCAAAATCCAAATCAAGCTCAAAATGGAAATGTAAATCCAAATTTTAAAGGCAAGAAAAGTAATTTTGGTCATTCCGACTTTGAATTTGACGGAATTATTGAGAGTGAAGGAGTTTTAGAAATGATGTCGGAAGGATATGGTTTTTTACGTTCCTCGGATTATAATTATTTAGCCTCTCCAGATGATATTTATTTATCAACTTCTCAAGTGAGATTATTTGGTTTAAAAACGGGAGATACTGTAAAAGGAGTTGTTCGTCCTCCAAAAGAGGGAGAAAAATTCTTCCCTTTGGTAAAAATATTAAAGATTAACGGTCATGATCCACAAGTGGTTCGCGATCGAGTTTCATTTGAACATTTAACTCCAGTTTTCCCTTCTGAGAAATTCAGAATTGCGGAAAAACAAAGCACAATTTCAACAAGAATTATCGATTTATTTTCCCCAATTGGAAAAGGGCAACGTGGAATGATTGTGGCACAACCTAAAACGGGTAAAACCATGTTATTGAAAGACATTGCTAATGCGATTGCGGCAAATCATCCGGAAGTATATTTAATTGTACTTTTGATTGATGAGCGTCCTGAGGAAGTTACAGACATGCAACGAAGTGTTCGCGGTGAAGTAATTGCATCAACATTTGATAGAGAACCACAAGAACACGTTAAAATAGCAAATATTGTTTTGGAAAAAGCAAAACGTTTGGTAGAATGCGGTCACGATGTAGTTGTTTTATTAGATTCAATTACTCGTTTAGCACGTGCTTACAATACGGTTCAACCCGCTTCTGGAAAAGTATTAAGTGGTGGTGTTGATGCTAATGCATTACAAAAACCAAAGCGTTTCTTTGGAGCAGCTAGAAATGTTGAAAATGGAGGTTCGTTAAGTATTATTGCAACAGCACTTACGGAAACAGGTTCTAAAATGGACGAAGTTATTTTTGAAGAATTTAAAGGAACAGGAAATATGGAGTTGCAATTGGATAGGAAAATTGCTAACAAACGTATTTTCCCTGCAATTGATTTAACTTCTTCAAGTACGCGTCGTGACGACTTATTATTAGATGAAAAGACACTTCAACGTATGTGGATCATGAGAAAGTATCTTTCTGATATGAACCCTGTTGAGGCGATGGATTTCATCAATGACCGATTTAAGAAAACTAAAAACAATGAAGAATTTCTAATTTCTATGAACAATTAGAATATTCTAAATTTTTGAAATAAAAAAAAACTCCGATGAAAATCGGAGTTTTTTTATGAAGTAAATCTTAAATTAATTCACGCTAATTTTTTTAGTAATTGAATTGTTATTAGAGGTTAACTTTAAGAAATAAAATCCTTTAGGTAAATTATCCAAAGTATAAGTTTCGTTAATTTTAGTTGGATTCTTTATATCATTTATCAATTGCCCATTAATTGAAAATATTTTTATACCATCAATTGTAGAATTAGTATTGATTGAAATAGATCCATTATTTGTTGGATTTGGATAAATTGAAATTGAATTTTCTAATTCAAATGAACTATTTCCTAAAAAACTATTCCAAATGGTACCAACATATTCTGGGTGATCTATATATGGATTTCTATTTGATTGATGATTATAGTATATATCATTATTAATCGCAATTTCTTTTGCGCTAACGGGATCATCTAAGTGCCATTTCACAAGAATATCTATAAAAGGATTAGTAAAAACCCTTCCTGTTGAACCATCAAACATATTTTTTGCTTGACAAGTAGAGGCATTTGCAGTGGTATAAAAATTACCCATAAAATCTTCATATCGTGTTGCAAAATAGAAAAAAGCTCGGGCAATATCTCCTTTAAAATCATCGACAGGTTCAAAAACAATTCCTGAATAACCTTGAGCATAGCCAGAATTAATACCATTACCTCTTTTTGAACCATTCTGAGAGGTGTAGGTAGCAGTTCCTACTTTTCCAAAAGGATAATTATTTCTATCTCCATTCACTTTTCCATCAGATGGAACTACAAAAAAAGGATCATTTTTCATTGGATCAACTGCATAACTATCAAAATATGATTGAGGAATTAGATGTTCTCTGTTGTAACAATCACCTTCTCTAGAATAATTTCCGCACTGTTGTGAAGTAGAAGTATAGGAGTAGGGATCAGCTCCAGTAGGATTCTCTGAATACATATCTAATAAACTGCCATCGTTTTCATAATAATTATCTCTAAATGCAGAGTGCGTATATAGAGTCATAAGTGCAGCATAGCCTTGATCAGCGTGTAAATGCTCAGAAGGCAAACCATCATTTACATTATCTATAATTTTTTTTAATTGTGTCTTGAGTGTTAATCCAGTTCCGGTAGCAGTTGTATAATATCCAGTAGGTATTTGTGCAAAACTATTTAAACTTAATAGTACTGCTAAGAAAGCTAAAAATTGTTTCATAAATTGAATTTTGTAAGGGAAGCAAATTTAATCTAATATTTGATATAATTAAACTATTTTTAATTTTAAATCTTAAGGTTTGCTTAAGGAAATAATTTTTTAACTTATGGATTTCGTTCAAGCAACGCCATATAAAACCCATCAAATCCTGATTCTGAAGCTAAAATTTTAGAGTCTTTGAGGAATTTAAAATTCTTACCCATTTCGGTATTTTTCAGGAAGTTTTTTACTTGTTCTTGATTTTCAGACGGCAATACTGAACAAGTTGCATAAACTAATTTACCACCTGGTTTTACAATTCTAGAATAACTTTCAAGTACTTCGGCTTGAACTTTTCGTATATTGTCTATAAACTCGGGTTGTAGCTTCCATTTAGCATCTGGATTTCTCTTCAAAACTCCCAAACCGCTGCAAGGTGCGTCAATTAACACTCTGTCAGCTTTTTCTTGTAATTTTTTAATCACTTTGGTTGATTCTATAATTTTATATTCAATATTAAAAGCACCGTTTCTTTTGGCTCTTAATTTTAATTGCTTCAATTTACTTTCGTATAAATCCATTGCAATTAATTGACCTTTATTTTCCATTAAAGAGGCAAGGTGTAGGGTTTTTCCTCCTGCTCCAGCGCAAGTATCAACCACTCTCATTCCAGGTTTTACGTCTAAAAATGCAGCTACCAATTGGGAGTTGGCATCTTGAACTTCAAACATTCCTTCTTTAAAAGCATCGGTCATAAATACATTGGCTCTTTCTTTAAGAACTAATGCATCGGGTTGATCTTTTAAGAAAGTAGTCTCAATATCCAAATCCATTAATAATGAATGTAGTTTTTCGCGAGTAGTTTTTAAGGTATTTACACGCAAAATTACTTTCGCAGGTTGGTTTTGCGCTGCAATTTCAGTTGACCAAACTTTTTCGCCCAATTCTTTCACTCCTAATTCGTCCATCCAATCAGGAATAGATTCTTTTAAGGCTCTAATTTTTGATAATTCATCAAATCGTCCTTTTATTTTTCGTTCAGGAGTTCCTTCTAATTGTCTCCAATCGGGAATAGGGTAACCTCTTAAAACTGCCCAAACAGAGAACATTCTCCATAGATTGTCTCGATCAAATGGCTCTTTTACTTCTGCAATTTCAGCATATAATCTTTTCCAACGAACTATTTCGTAGATAGTTTCAGCAACAAACTTTCGATCGGAACTTCCCCATCGTTTATCTTTTTTTAAAGCTCTAGCCACTACTTTATCAGCATATTCTCCTTCATTGAAAATTGCATTTAGGGAATCGATAGTAGTGTAAACTAAATTTCTGTGTAATCTCATTATATTTTATTGAAGTGCAAATGTACAGCTTTTTTAAAAGAGATTTTTAGTAATTAGGGAATTGATAGCGTATTATTTTAAAATAATTCAGACTAATCCAAATTATTCAAAAGCATAAAATAATTGAGATTATTTGAGTTATTATTCAACTCTATTTAAATGAATTTTTTCTGGTGGATGAAGTACCATTGGGAATTTCTCAATTTTCACAGAACTACTATCCAAACCAAAAGCTTTTTCTTCAGATAAACTGAATTTCTTAATTAAGAAATAGGCATTCATAACAATTTTTTCATGCCATAATAAATCACTATCATTTGATAAAAACTTTTCTAACAATACAAATTTGAAATCTCCAAGTATATTATTTTTATTTAATGATTCATAACGGCTTGTAACATCCACTTCACCATTTTTCACCATGTCTTTCAGTACTTCTTTGAACATCAAATTGATTTTAGTAGGCTCTCTAAATCCTAAATTAAAGTCAATTCTGAATAAATCATCTTTGATAATTTCTGTTACTTTGTATTCAGTTTTATATGGTTCGTTAAGAATATTCACGTGAACAAACCAGTATAAATCGGCTCTTTTTGGTCGTTTTTGTAAAATGGAATACATCACTTTTTCTTCAATTTCATCAGTACGACTCGCATTTGTCATGTAAACCAAATGTGTTGCATATTTTGGAATCGATAAATCAGCACTTAATTCAGCCATTACTTTTGTGTAAGAATCAATTTTAACAAACTTGGTGTAGTTTTTACTGATTTTCTTAGCAAAATACCAAATCGTCATTATACCAATTAACATTAATGCTATAAATAAAGTTACATAACCTCCATGTGGAAATTTATTGAGGTTTGCTATTAAAAAACTAAATTCTATAATAAGATAAATAGCTATCAAAGGAACTATAATCATCCAAGATACTCTTTTTAAAATCATATAAAAATTTAAAAGAATAGTTGTCATAATCATACATAATATGATAGCTAGACCGTATGCGGCTTCCATATTGCTAGATTCTTCAAAGTGTAAAACTATCATAATACAACCTGCAAATAACAACCAGTTAATCGAAGGAATATACAATTGACCTTTAAGTTCTGTAGGATATTTAATTTTTACCTTTGGCCAAAAGTTCAACCTCATAGCTTCATTTATCAAAGTAAATGATCCGCTAATTAAAGCTTGAGAGGCAATTACAGCAGCAAGTGTGGCAATTACAATTCCAAATGGTAGAAACCAACTTTCCATGATTAAGTAGAACGGATTTCCATTTTTACCCCCTAAGGATTGTAAAGTTGCCCCTTCGTGTTGTAACAAATAGGCCGCTTGACCGAAGTAATTTAAAACCAATGTAGTTTTCACAAACATCCAACTTATTCTGATGTTTTTTCTGCCACAATGTCCCATATCAGAATATAAAGCTTCTGCTCCGGTAGTACAAAGAAATACAAAACCTAAAACATAAAATCCTTCTGGGTGAATGGTTAATAGTTTTATTGCGTAATAAGGATTTATTGCTTTTAAAACTTCTATATGATCAAAGATTTGGATAATTCCTAAAACTCCTAACATTCCAAACCAAACTAGCATCATTGGTGCGAAAAATTTTCCTACTAATTTTGTTCCAAATTGTTGAATTGTGAACAGCACAAATAAGATTCCAATTACAATCGGTATTGTATTAATAGTTGGATAATAAGTTCTAATTCCCTCAACAGCAGAGGCTACAGAAATAGGTGGGGTAATAATTCCATCTGCTAATAAAGCACTACCACCAACAATAGCTGGCACGATTAACCATTTTACTTTTGTCCTTTTTACTAATGCGTAAAGCGCAAAAATTCCTCCTTCACCATTATTATCAGCACTAAGTGTAATTAATACATATTTTATTGTGGTTTGCAAAGTTAGAGTCCAAAATATACAGGAAACTCCTCCTAAAACAATATCTGATGTAATTGCATGAATTCCAAGAATGGCTTTCATAACGTATAATGGCGAAGTCCCAATATCTCCGTAAATTATTCCTAAAGTAATTAGTAATCCACCTAATGATAATTTGCTGTGCAGTTCGTGATGATGAGAACTCATAAAAATAGTTTAAAAAAGTTCACAAATTTATTACTATATAATTTAATATTGATTAATGATTGCATTTTTTTTAAAAATAAAGATAAAAATTAATCATATAAAAAAAACACCGATTTTTTTCAGTGCTTTTTATAAAAATTTAAATTGATAGATTTACCTTCTTGAATTGGAGTTTCTATTTTCTCTTGGGGAAGAATTTCGAGGGGTTTGCTCATTATTTTGTCTTCCTCTTGGAGTATTTGACTCCGGTTGATTTCTGGGAGTTTCAGCATCTGTTCGCGTGTTTTGTCTTGGACTTGCGCTCTGGCTATTGTTTCTAGGAGTTTGTGTTCTAGTAGTAGTTCTAGGAGAAATTACATTATTATTATCAGATCTGTTATTTCTAGTTGAAGTTCGAATTTGATCTAATTCATATCGATTTGAAACGCTATTATTTCTCCTTTCAAATGAACGTTCTGGGTTTCTTAATTCATAACTATTGGCGCGAATATTTCTATGAAGATTTATAGCCACTGAACTCCTTCTTATATTTACATAGTTATAATGATTGTTATAATTTATCCAAACTCGAACGTTTCTATTGTATCTGTAAATTGGAAATGGGCGCCAATAATTATAAAATCTTGGGTAATATCCCCAATTCCATCTGGAATAATAAATTCTATAATTTGGAGCCCAAAAATAAGAAAAAAGTAATGGAGAGTGAACATATACAGGCTCATAAATAAAATTATTTCCATACATATAAGGATCTCCAACCACTTGAACTTGCATGTTGTTATTTCTGTCTTTTTCAACTTCAATTGTAGCTACATCTTGAAAAATATCTTTTTCTAAAATGGCTTGAATAACAATTAGGTGAGTATTGCCCTCAACAGATTCAATGACTCTTAAATAATCAACTCGATGGTCGTCATTTAAGTCTAAATTAGAAATTTTCAATTTAGGATCGTTCAAACGTTTTTCAAAATCTTCTAAATTCTCAGAATCTCCAAAAATTGATGCAACTGCTTTCAAATCTAGATTATCACTAATTTCAGAATTCGATGCGTTAACAGTAGTTTTAGTTTGTGAATGAATAGTATTCACAAATAATAAGGTAACAAAAGATAAAACAATGATTTTCGTTTTCATGATATTTGATTTTATAATTACTACTTTTTCAAAATATCCAATTATTATGCCAACTATCAATTTTAACAAAACTTAAACGTTTTATATAATATTCATGTAATTTAGCTTTTTAAAAAGTCAATTTATGAAATATCTATTTTCTCTTTTAGTTTTGGTCTTGGTTAGCTTTAATTACAAACCAATAGTATCTAATTTTAATAATAAAAGAACTTCCATTTCTCTCGATACCCTTTTTATAGATAAGATTAGTATTCGAGCAATTGAAATTGATAATAATAAGGTTTGGTATGCTGCAGATAAAAATAGATTTGGATATGTTGATTTAATTACAAATAAACGTAAAGAACGAAAAATTAGTATTGATTCTTTGCATTTAGAATTTAGAAGTATTGCTCAAACTAAGCATTCAATTTTTATTTTAAGTGTAGGTAATCCAGCTTTATTATATAAAATTGATAAACACGATTTATCTTACAAATTGGTATATCGAGAAAATCATGAAAAAGTATTTTATGATGCCATTCATTTTATTGATAACAAAAAAGGCATCGCAATTGGTGATCCAATAGAAGACACATTTTCAATAATTACAACTATTGACGGTGGTGAAACATGGAATAAACTTTCCAATAATAATTTACCAAAACTATCACCAGGAGAGGCAGCATTTGCAGCAAGTAATACTAATATTTGTATAAAAGGAAATAGGATATTTTTGGTTTCTGGAGGTGTAAAATCTCGAATATTTGTAAGTGATGATTTTTGTAAATCGTGGAAAGTTTATGAAACTCCTATAATTCAAGGGAAATCGATGACAGGAATTTTCTCTGCCGATTTCGTAAATGAAAAAATTGGAATTATTGTTGGAGGAAACTACGAAGCACAATTAGACAATAATTCAAACAAAGCCATAACATTTGACGGAGGTCAAACATGGAAATTAATTGCTATTAATCAGGGCTTTGGATATTCTTCTTGCGTTCAATTTTTCCCTAATTCTGATGGTAATAAAATAATCAGCGTTGGAACAACCGGTATATTTAGCACTAATAATCAAGGCGATACTTGGAATAAATTAGCAGATGATAAAGATACGTATACCCTAAGATTTAAAGATTCAAATACTGCTTTTTTGGCTGGAAAAAATAAGTTGGTTAGAATGAAATTTAAATAATTTTAACTCAATTTATTCGAAATCAGACTGATGAATTCTTTTCTAGTTTTATCTTTTTCAAACGCTCCCGTGAATGAAGAGGTTGTAGTGTAGGAATTCTGTTTTTGGATCCCTCTCATTTGCATACACATGTGTTGTGCTTCAATAACAACAGCTACTCCAAGCGGGTTTAACGCCTCTTGAATGCAGTTTTTGATTTCGTCAGTTAATCTTTCTTGGACTTGCATTCTTCTGGCAAATGCATCAACAATTCGTGGGATTTTACTTAATCCTACAATTTTTCCATTTGGAATATAGGCCACGTGTGCTTTCCCAAAAAAAGGCAACATATGGTGTTCACACATTGAATAAAGTTCTATGTCTTTTACCACAATCATTTGCTGGTGGTCTTCAGTAAACAAAGCCGATTTTAATATTTCTAGCGGATTTAAATCGTAACCATGAGTAAGGAACTGCATGGCTTTGGCAACTCTTTCAGGTGTTTTTTGAAGTCCTTCTCGATTTACATTTTCGCCTAAATTTTCTATTATTGTTTTATATTTTTCGGATAATGAATCAATTAATTTTGTATCGTAAATCTCAATTTTTTCGTAACTTTTCATACGTTTATTTAATTATATTTTAAAACTTACAATCCCATAATCCATTTCAAAAACTTGTCCTGATATTGATTTTGCACTATCTGACATTAAAAATTGAGCCATTCCTGCAACTTCTTCTGGAGCTAAATATCCTTTCATAGGATGTCTTTCAATCATGTTTTCTTTCATTCTATCATTTCTAAGAATAGCTGAAGACAAAGAGGTTTCAGTAATAGTTGGTGCAATTGCATTTACCCTAACTGTTGGTGCTAACTCCGCTCCAAGGGATTTTACTAGTCCTTCAACACCTGATTTTGCAGTTGCAATACTTGCATGAAAAGGCATTCCCAATTTTGCTGCAACGGTACTAAATAGTATTATTGAAGGGTTTGTTCCTTTTTTGAGTGTTGGTAAATATTTTTGGATTGATTTTACAGCTCCAATTACATTAATTTCAAAATCGTTTCTGAAATCATCAATTACCAAACTCATTATAGGTTTTAAATTGATTGACCCTGGGCAATAAATTAATACATCAACTTGATCAATATCAGGAAGTTCAGCTGATAATACGTCCAATTGATAATTTGTTAAATTAGGATGTGAAACTTCAGGTAAGTTTCTACTAATATTAGTAACCTTATTATTTTCAATTGCTTGTTTTAGAATTTCATTTCCAATTCCTTTACTACCGCCAATGATTACTATATTTTTCATTTATCTTTTAGCTATTTTATTATTGTTTATTTGTCTTTGTTGGGTGCATTTAAATCTCCCTTCCCGAAAATCACGAAGTTTTTCATGCTTTGTTTTGCGACCTTGAACTCTAGCCCGCCACATTCGAAAACTTGAGGGTTTCATTTCTCTTCGCATCAAATCAATGACCTCCTGTTCTTTTAGTCCAAATTGTAATAAAATCGCGTCAAATGTGGTTCGGTCTTCCCAAGCCATTTCGATTATTCTATCTATTTCAATTTCAGAAAATTCCTTTTCCATGATACTGTTTTTTGAGATTACAAATGTATAAATTGTTTAATGAATTATCGCAATTGTTAAACAAAATATTTATTAATTTAAATGTAAATTTGCAATTCAAATAGTTACTAATGCATCAACATTTTATTTTAAATAAACCTTATGGTTATTTAAGTCAATTTATTTATCAATTAAAAAGGAATAAAAAGTTGCTGGGTGAATTGTACGATTTTCCGAAAGGTACAATGGCGATTGGTCGTTTAGATGAAGATTCTGAAGGATTGATTATATTAACTACCGACGGAATGATGAGCGAAGTAGTTCGAAGTAAAAAAGTGGACAAAGAATATTATGTTCAAGTTGATGGAATTATTACACAAGAGGCTATTGATAAAATTCAAAATGGTGTTGAAATTGGATTTAAAGGATCTAAATATAAAACCAAACCTTGTGAAGCATTTATAATTTCTGAACTTCCTAATTTTGGTGAAAGAGGTAAGAAAATTCGGGATGAACGTCACGGTCCAACTTCTTGGGCTTCGATAACTCTAAATGAAGGAAAATTTAGACAAGTTAGAAAAATGACTTCAGCTGTTGGTTTCCCAACGTTAAGATTAGTACGAGTTAGAATAGGAAACGTATATTTGAATGATTTAAAATCGGGAGAAGTTATCGAAATAGCTGATTCGTTAATTTTAAATCTAAAATCTAAAATCTAAAATAATTATGTTGAACATCGTTTTAGTAGAACCAGAAATACCAAATAACACTGGAAATATAGGAAGATTATGTGTAGGAACTGGAAATCGATTGCACTTAATTCATCCTTTTGGATTTCAAATTACAGATAAAAATTTGAAACGTTCGGGTTTGGATTATTGGGTTCATTTGGATTGGAAAGAATATAAAAACACTGAAGAATGGATTGCTCAAATACCCGATAAATCAAGAGTTTTTTTATTTAGCTCTCACGCTGAAAAATCGTATTTAAAAGAAAATTTTCTAGATGGCGATTGGTTGGTTTTTGGAAAAGAAAGTGTAGGATTAAGCGAATTGGTTTTGGATCAATTCTCAAATCACTTAACAATTCCAATATCTCCATTAGTGCGAAGTTATAATCTTGCCAATTCAGTTGCTTTTGCCATTGGCGAAGCAAAAAGACAAATTGAGTTATAATTCTATTGAACTATAAATTTCCCTTTTTCACTATCAAAAGCAATATGTTCATCTTTAAATAAAGTACTAAAATTTCCTTTTGAAATAAAATTACATGGTTGGTCTTGTACAACAATTTCCTCGGTCATAATTATCATTTCATCACTAATTTGAATCGCCATATCGATATCATGAGTTGAAAAAAGGATGCATTTATTGGTTTCTTTTGCTAGTTTTTTAAGCAATTTAAACAAGCTAACTTTGTGTAATAAATCTAAATGAGTGGTAGGTTCGTCTAAAATAATCAAAGGAGTATCTTGAGCTAAAGCTCTTGCTACTAAAACGGTTTGCAATTGTCCATCGCTAATTTCATAATGTTTTTTATCTGCTAATGAATTGATTTGGGTTAACTCCATCGCTTCATTTATTTTAGAAATATCATTTTCTGATAATTTACCTAACCAATTGGTATAAGGTTGTCTGCCTAAAGCAATTATTTCAAATACTGTTAAGTTACTAGGTGGTAATTTTTCAGTTAATACAATGCTTAGATTTTGTGCAAACGAAATAGAATTGTAATCAGAAATATTCTTGCCGTTTAAAATAACATTTCCAGATAGGGGAGGTTGAATGCCTATTAATGTTCGTAATAATGTAGATTTTCCAATTCCATTAGCGCCAATTAAAGCTATTAATTCTCCTTTTTTTAAAGTTAAATTAATATTAGAAGCGATAGTATTTGTCACTTTTTTAGAAGAGTAACCAACACTTAAATTGGAGGTAGTAAGAATGTAATTATTAATATCCATTAAATGAAATTAGGAATTCAAAAGTACAAATTATGGACTAATATCAGAAAATTAATTCTTTTTCAAAATTTTATATTCTTCATAACATTCGCTGATGGCATCCATAATCTGAAGATCATTCGCCGTTTTTATGAAAGATTCAGAATAATTACAACGGCCCAAAATTTCAGGAATATCATTTTTATCAATTCCTAAAAGTACCGAAATGGTTTCTCTATCAAATTTTGATGCTAATAAATTCCTAACAGTTTCATCTTTCTTCAAGCTTTTTAATCGTTTTAATTCTTTTGGTTTTTTACCAAAGAAATTATAAAGCATATCGGCTGGATTGAAAATAGAACCCATTACTTTACTGAAGGCGCCAGGAGAATATTCACCAGCTTCATAGCCCTGTTGTAAGCCTGAAATACTGTATCTGTAATTTTCTTTAGTAGGAATTAATTTGGAATCAACTTCTAAATAGCCCGTTAGATCGTATGGACGAACCACTACTTCTTCAAGGGCAATTGCACTTTCGGTCAATTGAATTTTAGTAGTTTTAATTTTAAACCAGTCGTTTGTAACTCTAATTTTTATGGATTTAAATCCAATAAGTGAAATATGTAAGGTGTCTGTAGCGCTAACTTCTAATTCAAATTTTCCATTGGAATCGGAAACGGTACCTTTAACTTTATTAATATTTATTATATTAACATTACCTAAAGGAAGTTGGGTACTATAGTTAACTATTGTTCCAAAAACTTTTTGTGAAGGGATTGTTTCTTGCGAAAAAAGGGAATTTTTAGCAAAAAGAATAAAAAAGAAAACTACAAAATATCTCATTTTTGGATTTAAAACTTTAAAAGTAGTAAAACACAAGAGATATTCTGTAGTTTATCCTTATAATTATAAGAAAATTAACAAATTATGTTAGCTTTTTCTAGGTCTTCTTTCTCTTGGAGCATCACTAAAACCTTCCGATCTTCTTGGTGCTCTTTCAGATGAACCTTCAGTTCTTGGTGCTCTATCTGATGAAAAACCTCCAGTTCTTGGAGCAGCGCTTCTTCCGCCAAAACCACCTTCTCTTGGAGCAGCACTTCTTCTTGCAAAGCCACCTTCTCTTGGAGCTGAGTTACGATCGCTTCTAAATCCGCCTGAACTTTCTCTTCTTGGAGCAAAGTTTCCTTCTCTTCTTGGAGCGGAACTTCTTCCTCCACCAAAACCTCCTCCAGAACTTCTACCGTTGTGGTCACGTCTTCCGCCACCATCATTTTTAGAAATTTCCACATTAATTCTACGTCCTTCCAATTGAACATTATTTAAAATATCCATTACTTTGTCAGTATGTTCAGGGTCAGTATTAAAGAACGAGAATCCTTCTTTTACATCCACTTTAAATACGTCATCACGACCTAAATCTAAAGTTTCCTTCAAATAATCTTTTAATGACATCCAATCGAAATTGTCTCTAGAACCAATATTTACAAAATATCGAACAGCACCATTGTTATTAAATTCTCTTTGGCCACCTTCACCATCATTACGATCGCGTCTTTCAGAACCTGAAGATTGATTAGAGATGTCTCTATTTTTTTTGTAATAAGCGATGAAACGGTTGAATTCAACAGAAACCATTTTCTTGATTAATTCTTCTTTTGTTAAACCTTCAAGAACATTGTTAATTGCTGGTAAGTAGTTGTCAATTTCGTGATCAACCTCAGTATCTTTAATTTTGTTAGCTAAGTGTAACAATTGAATTTCGCAAATTTCGATTCCTGAAGGAATTGTTTTTTCTTCAAATTTTTGTTTGATAATTCTTTCGATAGAAGAAATCTTACGCAATTCACTTTTTGTAACAATAACAATAGAAGTTCCTAATTTTCCGGCTCTTCCTGTACGTCCTGATCGGTGATTGTACGTTTCAATTTCGTCTGGTAATTGATAATTTACTACGTGTGTAATATTATCAACGTCAATTCCACGCGCTGCAACATCAGTGGCAACCAACATTTGAATTTGACGACCTCTAAAAGATTTCATTACACCATCGCGTTGCGCCTGAGATAAATCTCCGTGCAATGCGGCTGCGCTGTAACCGTCTTCGATTAATTTTTCAGCAACAGCTTGAGTGTCCCGTTTTGTTCTACAAAAAACTACTGAGAAAATGTCTGGATTAGCATCGGCTAATCTTTTTAAAGCTTCGTAACGATCACGCGCATTTACAAGGTAAAATTCGTGTGAAACAGTTGCAGAACCAGAATTTTTAGTTCCTACAGTAATTTCTTCGGGATTGTGCATGAATTGTTTTCCAATCCTTGCTACTTCAGCCGGCATAGTTGCAGAAAACAACCAAGTGCTTTTTTCGTCTGGAGTGGTAGATAAAATGTTTACAATGTCTTCATAGAATCCCATGTTTAACATTTCGTCTGCTTCGTCAAGTATGCAATAATTAATTTGAGATATGTTGACCAAACCTCTATTAATCATGTCTTGCATTCTTCCTGGAGTAGCCACAATAATTTGTGCTCCTCTTTTTATGTCTCTTGCTTGTTCTGTAATGCTAGCTCCACCGTATACTGCTACCACATTAATACCTTTTTCGTATTTTGAGTAGTTTTTAAGTTCGTTGGTAATCTGCAAACATAATTCGCGTGTTGGAGATAAAATTAATGCTTGTGTATTTCTGTTGTCGGCATCAATTTTCTGAATGACTGGAAACCCAAATGCTGCCGTTTTCCCTGTCCCTGTCTGAGCCAACGCAACTAAATCTGTGTCTTTTTCCAATAATAGGGGAATCGCTTTCTCCTGTACTTCGGTCGGATTTTCAAATCCTAGATCTAAAATCGCCTTCAGTAACGATTCACTCAATCCTAATTGTTCAAATTTATTCATATAGTATTTTAAATATTTTGCAAAAGTACGGCTAATATTTGTTAATAACTAATTGAAATCGTAGAATTGATATTTTATTAATAATTGATAATCAGTAATTTATATTTTATATTTTAGATTTAAGATTTTAGATTGGGAAAAATTGTTAATAAATAGACTTTCATTTTATTTGAAATGTATAAAGTTTAAATGTTTTGAAGAAATTCTAAAAGTGCTTTGGTAGCTTTTCCACGATGACTTATTTCATTTTTTACTTCCAGTGAAATTTCAGCGAAGGTATTTTCATAACCACTGGGTTTAAAAATTGGATCGTAACCAAATCCGCCAGTTCCCATTTTTTCTGACGTTATTTCTCCTGAAGCTATTCCAGTAAAAAGGTATTGTTTTCCTTCAAAATTAAGTGCAATTACAGTTTTAAATTGGGCGTTTCTATTTGATTTATCCAATAATTCTCCCATTAACTTATTCATATTATCGTCGGCATTCCTTTGTTCGCCTGCGTATCGTGCTGAATAAACGCCGGGTTTACCTTTCAAAGCTTCAACTTCCAATCCAGTATCATCAGCAAAACAATCAAAGCCATATTTTTGAGTTACAAAGTTGGCTTTCAAAATTGCATTTCCTTCAATAGTATCCGCAGTTTCTGGAATTTCTTCAAAACAACCTATACTTTCCAAACTTACTATTTGAATAGATTCCGGAAGCATACTTTGAATTTCTTGAATTTTATTTTTATTATTGGATGCGAAAACTATTTTCATTTATAATTTATTATTGTAATGGGTAAAATGGAATTTATTTAAAAAAAAACCACTTCATTTAGAAGTGGTAATTTCATAATTAAACCAAATCAATTTTCTTGGATTTGAAAATTAATAAGAATCCAATAATAATAAATGGAATACTTAGCCATTGTCCTGTTGAAAATGTTCCAAGATCACTCTCAAATCCACCTTGGCTTTCTTTTAAAAATTCAACTACAAATCTTACCGACCAAAGCATTACTAGAAACATTCCTAACAAATACCCTTGTTTTTCACGAGCATCTGTTTTCCAATACATATAATATAAAGCAGCGAAAACAAAAATATAACTAAAAGCCTCATACAATTGAGTTGGATGTTTTGCAGGAACTTGTTCTAATAAATTAGCAAATTGAGGATTGGTTGCAATTGCATTGTACGCTTCTTTAGGATTTGGGATTTTGGTAGCATTTACAACTTCTCTTGGGCTGTAAAAATCTTTAACAAATTTAATTCCAAACGATGAAGTAGTCTCGTGTCCAACAATTTCTGAATTGAAAAAATTACCAATTCTAACAAATACAGCACCGCTCGCAACAGGTATAACCACACGATCTAAAACCCATAAAAGTGGTCTTTTCATGATGTTTTTACTGAAGAAATACATGGCAAGAATAATTCCGATTGCGGCACCATGACTTGCTAATCCTTGAAATCCTGTGAATTCAAAATTTGGTGAAAAACGGAATGGAAGCAATATTTCGGCTAAATGATTTCTGAAATATTCCCAATCATAAAAGAAAACATGACCTAATCTTGCGCCTAATAATGTAGCAAATACTGTCCATATGAATAGAGAATCTAGTTTTTCAATCGACTCATTTTCACGTTCAAATATTTTTTTCATGATGAACCAGCCTAGACCAAAGGCGATTACAAACATTAAGCTGTAATATCGAATCATAAAAAAACCTAAATCAATGCCTTCTGAAGGATTCCAAACCATGATAGAAATGTGTTTATTTGTTATTTATTGGTAAAAATAGATAAAATAGTAGAAATTAAAATTAAATTATATTAATGATTGTGTGAACCTTTTTTTGGTACCGGATCATACCCGCTTTTTCCCCAAGGGTGACAACTAAAAATTCTTTTAATTCCTAAGTAACTTCCATAAAATAAGCCATGAATTTTTAACGCTTCTAAAAAATAGGAAGAACAAGTGGGTTCATATCGGCATGCAGAAGGTGTAAAAGGGGAAATGGCAGTTTGATAAAAACGGATTAAAAGTACCAACGGATAAATAAGTATTTTAGATAAAGACATATTTAAATTGTTAAACGGAAAATGAAGTTCCGTCTTTACCATCTTTCAATTGAATTCCTATTGCTAACAATTGATCTCTAATTTGATCAGACATCGCAAAATCTTTATTGGCACGAGCTTGATTTCTCATTTCAATCAACATATTTACAACCCCTTCTAATTTATCGTTGATATTTCCAACTGCTTTTTCATCTTCTAACCCTAAAACGTCAAAAACAAAACCTTTCATTAATGATGTAAATAAATCTATATCACTTTGAGTTAACGTTTCTTTATTGTCTTTCAATAAATTGATAAAACGCACGCCTTCAAATAATTGTGCTATTAGAATTGGACTATTAAAATCGTCGTTCATCGCTTCATAGCAAGCCGCTTCCCAATTTGAAATGGATAGGGTAGAAGTAGCACTTGCATTAATATCCTTCAAACCGTCAATGGCCTCCATTAATCTAAAGTACCCTTTTTCGGCTGCTAAAATAGCGTCATTTGTAAAATCAAGATTGCTTCTATAATGTGCTTGTAACATAAAAAAACGAGTTACACTTGGTGAAAAAGCCTTACTTAAAATAGTATTTTCGCCTGTGATAATTTCCATTGGTAAAATATTATTTCCGGTAGATTTAGCCATTTTCTTTCCGTTTAGCGTAAGCATATTGGCGTGCATCCAATAATTAACTGGAGTATGACCTGTACAAGCTTCGTTTTGAGCAATTTCGCATTCGTGGTGAGGAAATTTCAAGTCCATTCCACCTCCGTGAATATCAAAATGATTCCCTAAATATTTGGTGCTCATTGCAGTACATTCTAGGTGCCAACCAGGAAAACCATCGCTCCATGGTGAAGGCCACCTCATAATATGTTGTGGTTCTGCTTTTTTCCAAAGTGCAAAATCTTGCGGATTTCTTTTGTCAGATTGCCCGTCAAGTTCTCTAGTATTGGCAAGCATATCGTCAATATTTCTGCCGCTCAACTTACCGTAATTGTTGGTTTCATTGAACTTTACAACATCAAAATACACCGATCCATTGGCAATGTAACCAATTCCGTTATCTATAATTTTTTTTATAATTGCAATTTGCTCAATGATATGTCCAGTAGCTGTTGGTTCTATACTCGGCGGTAAAAAATTATACAATTTTAAAACATTATGAAAATCAACTGTATATCGTTGCACAATTTCCATTGGTTCCACCTGATCTAAACGTGCTTTTTTGGCAATTTTATCCTCGCCTTCATCCACATCATCCACAATATGCCCAACATCAGTAATGTTTCGAACGTATCTTACTTTATAACCTAAATGTTTTAAATACCTAAAAATTACGTCAAAAGACATAAAAGTTCGAACATTTCCCAAATGCACATTGCTGTAAACTGTAGGTCCACAAACATACATTCCCACATTTCCTTCATTAATAGGTGTGAAAACTTCCTTCTCGCCCGAGAGTGAGTTGTATATTTTTAGGGTTTGTGTTTTGTGTAATGGCATTGTTAAATATTTATTTGGTTATTCGATTATTTGGTTATTTGAAAAGCTTCTTTTTGGAGCTATTTCCTGCTATTCGTTTCAATCCTCAGAATTGCTTCGTGCCTTGCAATTCTTCGGGATTTACACTACTATCAGGGCTATGGTTTGTTAGTTAAATTAAAATTTAGTTTCCATTTGAATGTAGTTTAAAAATTCTCTACGAGTTTGTTCCGCTTTAAATTTTCCACCAAATTCAGAAGTAACCGTACTACTTTGAATGTCTTTTATTCCTCTAGAATTCACGCACAAATGTTTTGCATCAATTACACAAGCTACATCTTCTGTACCCAAAGCAATTTGTAATTCTTGTACAATTTGCATGGTTAAACGTTCTTGAACTTGAGGTCTTTTAGCGTAATATTCTACGATTCTATTCATTTTTGAAAGCCCAATTACTCTTCCATTTGAAATATAGGCAACATGAGCTTTTCCAATAATAGGGAGTAAATGGTGTTCACAAGTTGAATATAAAGTGATGTTTTTTTCAACCAACATTTCCCCATATTTATAATTATTTTCAAATGTGGAAGCCTTTGGTTTTTTATTTGGGTTTAATCCACCAAATAATTCATTTACAAACATTTTAGCCACACGATTAGGAGTTCCTTTCAAACTATCGTCTGTTAAGTCAATTCCAAGTGTATATAAAATATTTTCCACATCTTTTTTTATCAAGCTAATTTTTTCTTCATCAGAAATTGAAAAAGCATCCTTTCTAATAGGATTTTGAGCGTTAGTAGCGATATGATTATCTCCAATTTCTTCTTGAAATTCAGCGTTATTTATCATCAATTTTATTGTATTATTTTTTAATTTTTTGAAGTACAAAGTTAATTAATTAATCTTAAAAAGTAATAAAGTGAAACTATTTTGATTTTTTTTTAATTTTTAACATAACTATTTCTTAATAATTTGTAAATTTCGCCTTCTAAATTATTTATTTAATGAGTTTAAAACGTCTGTTAGTAGTATTATTTTTAATACTATTCACCAAATCATATAGTCAATTACCTCCTGGTTGCTCTTCTGCAGCTGCTTTTTGTACCGGGGCTTCCAGTACTGGAATTAATTTTCCAAACACAACTAATGTTCCCTCTGTTGGAAGTTATTCTTGTTTATTTACTCAGCCTAATGCTTCTTGGTATTATTTACAAATTAGTCGATCCGGGTCCGTAACATTTCAAATTTCTCAAACCACAGGTGCTAATGGAACAGGAACTGCTATTGATGTAGATTTTATCGCTTGGGGACCATTTTCAACAGCGCCTACTTGCGGAACTTCCAATTTAAATAGCAGTACTCAAGCAGGATGCAGCTATTCTACAAGTGCTACAGAAACTTTCACCATTACAAATGCTATTCAGGGCCAATATTATATGGTATTAATGACTAATTTTAGGAATTTACCTGGATTTATAACACTTGCGCAAACAGGAGGAACAGGAGCAACAAATTGTGATGTTGTATGTCCCTTAGCAATTGCTGGAGGTGGTGTTTCTGATTGTCGTGATAATATTTTAACTGCTAATTATATTAATTCTGCTCAAACTGGAACTACATTTTCTTGGACTTACCAAACTAGCCCAACTGCTCCAACAACAGCTTTAACAGCTACTACTGGACCTAATTATGTAGCAACTCCAAGATCTAATAATAGCACGATTAATACTTTAACTACTGGTGCAGGACAATATTGTGTTACGGCTCGCAGTACCGGTTGCAGTACTACACAAACTCCGGTTTGTACAACAATCAGTCGTGGACTTCCAGTACCTTTCAGTCCACCAAATAATCTAACCGCATGTACAGGGTCAAAATTTGATTTAACTCAAAACACCAATGTTTTACTTCAAGGTTTACCGGGGAATATAGGTAACTACATAGTAAGTTACAATACAAATGCTACTAATGCACTAACAGATTATTTACCTATATCTGTAAGGTTGCAATCAAGTTTTACTGGTACTGAGGGTCAAATAATTTATGCTACAATAATGGATTATTCCAATACCTATTGTATTGCTGTAGCACAATTTACTTTACATTTTATAGTTTGTGCTTTTGCTACAACAAATACGGGTCCTGTTTGTGCTGGAGGAAGATTTAACTTGAGCGCCACAGATCCTGGTGTTGGTCCTGTGACTTTTTCATGGGCTGGACCAAATGGATTTACAGCAACAGGTCAAAATGTTACCAATGTTCCTACGCCCACAGGTACTCCTCCGTTTAATTATGTATGTACAGCTACTCCAACTGCAGCTGGTTCTGCACCCCTTACTTCAACCACGGTTGTAACAGTCAACGCAATTCCTGTTGCTACTGCAACTCCAGTTTCAAATTCAATTTGTACTGGAGATGTTACTAATATTCCATTAGGAAGTAATGTTACGGGTACTATATTTAATTGGACAGCGGTACAAACTAATGCTGCTGGATCCTCAACTGGAACAGGATCAAACATCGCTCAAACATTAACCACTACAGGAAATACTGTTGGTACAGTAGATTACACAATAACTCTTTCGGCTAATGGTTGTATTGGTAATCCAATTCATTCCATTATTTCGGTTAAACCTCTACCTGTAGTGCTTGCAACTCCAACCCCAGCTACTATATGTTCTGGATCAACATCCAATATTGTATTGACTAGTACTCCAACAGGCGCAACATTTGCTTGGACAGCGGTTCAAACAGATGCTTCGGGAGCATCAGTATCTAATGGATCTACTATTGCACAAGTATTAACAGCGCCAGGAAATTTAATAGGAACTGTTGATTATACTATTACACCAACATTAAATTCTTGTGTCGGTTTACCGGTTCATTCTATAATCACGATAAATCCAACAGCCCAAGTAAATCAACCAACTTCCCAGGTTTATTGTAATGGAGATTCTTCAACAGCAACTACATTCACTAGTAACACTACTGTTGGTACAACCACTTATAACTGGGTTAACTCTGCCACGAGTATTGGTTTAGGTGCTAGTGGTACTGGTAATGTACCTGTATTTACCACAGTCAATACAGGAACTATTCCTTTAATTTCAACAATAACTGTTACCCCAACATTTACTAATGGAGGAAAGTCTTGCACGGGTACACCATTAACTTACACCATTACAGTAAATCCAAAAGGTCAAGTAAATCCACAATTATCTGAAGTAGTTTGTGCTGGAGGTTCCACAACAGCAGTTTCATTTACTACTAATAATACAATTGGAACAACTACCTATAGTTGGGCAAATTCAGATCCATCAATTGGCTTAGCTGCTACTGGCACTGGTGATATCCCATCATTTACTGCAATCAATACAGGAACAGCTCCTGCAATTTCAACAATAACTGTTACACCAACATATAGTAATGGAGGAAAGTCATGTGCTGGTTCACCAATAACATATACAGTTACGGTAAATCCAAAAGGCCAAGTAAATACACAATTACCTCAAGTAGTTTGTGCTGGAGGTTCCACTACAGCAGTTTTATTTACCACTAATAATACATTAGGGACAACTACTTACAATTGGGCGAATTCAAATCCATCAATCGGATTAGCTGCTACTGGCACAGGTGATATCCCATCATTTACTGCAGTTAATACAGGAACAGCTCCTGCAATTTCAACAATAACTGTTACACCAACATATAGTAATGGAGGAAAGTCTTGTAATGGTACACCAACAACATATACAATCACGGTAAATCCAAAAGGCCAAGTAAATACACAATTACCTCAAGTAATTTGTGCTGGAAGTTCTACCACCGCAGTTTTATTTACTACTAATAATACAATTGGAACAACTACCTATAGTTGGGCAAATTCAGATCCATCAATTGGATTGGCTGCTACTGGTTCAGGTGATATACTTTCATTTACTGCAGTTAATACAGGAACGACTCCTTTAGTTTCAACAATAACTGTTACGCCATCATATACTAATGGAGGAGTCTCATGCTCAGGTACACCAATCACATTTACTATTACAGTAAATCCAACTGCCCAAGTAAATCTTCCAAATTCTGAAGTAGTTTGTGTTGGAAATTCGACGACATCAGTTCCATTTACCACTAATAATACATCGTTAGCAACTACTTATAATTGGACTAATTCAGATCCATCAATTGGATTAGTTGCTACTGGTATAGGTGATATTCCTTCATTTACTGCAGTTAATACAGGAACGACTCCTTTAGTTTCAACAATATTGGTTACTCCTACATTTTCTAATGTAGCATCAGCATGTAGTGGTCTAGTAAAAACCTTTACTATTACAGTAAATCCAAAAGGCCAAGTAAATACTCAATTACCTCAAGTAGTTTGTGCTGGAAGTTCTACTACCGCAGTTTTATTTACTACTAATAATTCAATTGGAACAACTACTTATACTTGGGCAAATTCAGATCCATCAATTGGATTAGTTGCTACTGGTTTAGGTGATATTCCTTCATTTACTGCAGTTAATACAGGAATTGTTCCTTTAGTTTCCACAATAACTGTTACACCAACATATAGTAACGGAGGAGTTTCTTGTTCAGGTACACCAATAACTTTTACCGTTACAGTAAATCCAACTGCTCAAGTAAATGTATCAAATTCTCAAGTAGTTTGTGATGGAAATACGACAACAGCAGTTCCATTTAATACTAATAATACACTAGGAATAACTACATATAGTTGGGCAAATTCAGATCCATCAATTGGATTAGCTGCTAGTGGCTCAGGAGATATCCTATCATTTACAGGAGTTAATACAGGAACGACTCCTGTAGTTTCCACAATATCAGTTACTCCTACATTTTCTAATGTAGCATCAGCTTGCACTGGTCTTGTAAAAACATTTACTATTACAGTAAATCCAAAAGGCCAAGTAAATTCACAATTACCTCAAGTAGTTTGTGATGGAAATCCTACAACCGCAGTTTTATTTACCACTAATAATACCTCAGGAGCAACTAC
>Ga0102875_1000086_pt1 | contig 41823 bp, 26 predicted proteins | sample Colrivmet1547B02_FD_78185 | JGI IMG/M metagenome (GOLD analysis project Ga0102875, IMG submission 78185) | Estuarine microbial communities from the Columbia River estuary - metaG 1547B-02 | ecosystem: Environmental > Aquatic > Marine > Intertidal zone > Estuary | place: USA: Columbia River... | reverse complement strand
GGTGCCTTGATCGTCTATGTCATCAGTATAATTCCCCGCAGAAACCACATCATTTACCTGGTACAACCTATTGGAGACCAAACCATCGGTGGTGGTGTGGTAGTTGTAGGTTAATTCATCCAGTGCTGTAGGGGATGCCCCACCGCCATTTCTCTTTTGTGTGAGAATGTTTCCCATGGCATCATAGGTATAGTCTGTTGCATAGGCCGTGGGGTTTGTGCCAGAACCAGACTGCCATTGATTGGTGGTGGTGTTGATATTGGTAAACGCGCGGCTGCTTATCTCTCAAGCATATAATTATCCATGATGTGTTCCATTCATACATCAGTGAATGTTTAAGATCTAACTGATGTATGAATGGAACACCAAATTTTTTATTCACACTCAATATTATTGCGTTTTAGGGTCCTCATGACCCTAACAGCGTTGGTTCCAAGATGATTTGCCATTTCACGGAGGGAGGCAGTGGGGTTATTTTTGCGAAAATGGAGTATTTTTTCTTCTAGTTCCTCCTTGTCTTGTTCTTCTTTTAGGTGATTTTTTTCCGTTCCTATGCCGGTAAATTCGAATTTTAGGAAATTCGAAGCCTTAGTCAACTGACATTCAATGACATTTTCGCCATCAAAAACAATTTCCACAGCCCGGGATTTCAGCTGTTTAATATACCGAAAGCTTTTATCTTGAGCACTTTCACCAATGGCAAAAATACTGTCGGCAAAATTTGCCAGATGTTTGCTGCCTGCAATGTCATTTCGGGTAAGTGGGTTAAACAAAGATCTTTTGGGAGAGTGGGCCAAAACAAGCATAGACAGTCCATATTTGGTTTTAAGGGACTTTAATTTTTGCATCAAAGGCAAGGCCTCTTTTGCCGTATCCATGGATTGAGTTCTTAAAAAGGTTAGATTGTCTATAATAATTACCCGTGATCCCGTTTGTTCAACCAACAATTCCAAGTTGAGTAGTAGCTGCTCATTGAAGTCAATGAGCTCAGAGAAATCTGGATTGATTTCTAGTCTAAAAAGATTCTCAGAAAACCTATAGTGGTTGCTATAATCCGTAGAATACCGGTTTTCAAATTGCTTGTAACTCAATTCAAAATCTCCATAAATCACCGACTGTGGTTCTGCACGGAAGGGTAGGTAAGAGTTGCCCGTACCGTTGGTAATACAGTCGGCAATTTGAACTCCGAGAATTGATTTGCCCACATTGGTATCTGCGGTGAGTATACAAAGTTCCCCCTCATGCCACAAGGGTCCAAACAGCATATTAGGCATGGGTTGATTCTTGGCAATATCAATCCATTCATTCGCGGGTTTGATCGTTAATAGATTGTCAGAAATCGAGTGTTTATTCCTATCCTGACTACGGGGTCTAGTTCTACAGCCTGTACCATTGGAGTTGACCTTAATATCAATAGGGACGAACTCTTTAAATCCACTCATAATTCATCGGCGTTTATATCAATTCGGGCCATGTGACCGGCAGGCTTTTCTGTTATGTAAATGGTAAATCCCTTGAGATGGGGATCTATTTGTCGCATCTCATCCATACAATTTTCCAATGCTTGCCATAGTTTGGCCTGGGTGATTTGCATACCATTGTAGGCAGCGGTTAAATTTAGAATCAGCGTATTCTGCTTTTCAACATACCCGCGTTTTGCATCGGGTAATACGGCATATTTGCGTAGTTCATCTTGTAGGGAGTCTATTGTCTCAGACAAAAGCAGGTTTGAATCACGGTAGTTAAGCATATTATCTTCCTCCCAAACGCTTGTGAATTTCTGAAATGGACTCATGCTTTCCTTCCTTTAGCCACTCTTCGAGTTTACTCTTCTCGAAATACAATTTTTTGCCTCGTTTGATAAACGGGATTTGACTTTGAGAAGTGTACCCATAAATGGTTGTGACTTTTAGTTTGAGGTATTTTGCGGCCCCTTGAAGATCTAAAAACTCATCCTCAGTTGTCTGCTTTACCTCTTTGACCTCGGATAACACCTCTTTTAATGATGTTCGAATCATCCTTTCGAGCTCATCTTTGCTAATTACAATTACGTCGTTCATTTAATTTGCGATTTATTTTATTCGCAAATCTTTTGGTGATTTTTAGGTTTGGGATACCCGTTTGCCAAAAGTTGGGATATCCCAACTTTCGTTACTCTAAGGATTCTTTATCCTTTATTAGTTGTTCAATGGCTTGTGATAACACGGTGTTTTGACCCTGATCCATTTCTTCAAATTGTTTGATGACGGCATCTAAATCGGCAGGGTTGAATTGGGTAGTTTTACTTCCAAACAGTAATTTGATGTTGCGGTAGTATGAGGTATTGTAAATATTCGCTGCGGTTTTGTTCCCATCCACTGAGTCACTACCAGACATGAAAGCCATAAATCGGGCGAATTCAGATTTGTTCGACAGAATTCCTTTAACACCACCAGCGTTCAATAGATAATAATAAGCGATGGCTTGTCTTTTTCTGCTGGTTTCAGGAGTTTCAGGATTGCTGTTATCTTCAAATGAAAGTGGCTCGTGGATCTCTGAGATTTTAGTATTTGTAGGGCTTTGGTAAGCATCTGAATTCTTGGTAAATTGGGAAATGTCCGAATTATTTAAATGTTGAGTGAAGCCGTCTATGGCGCGGTACTTGACAATGGCATGGAATAGTTTTTTTCTTGTGGGCTTACCTTTAATCCCAGTTTCTAAATGCCCTAAAGAATCGGATTCGTTGTACAAATAGGTTTCAAAGTGCATTGTTGAGAGGATTCTTCTTTTTTCTATTTTACCCTTCGCAGAGAAGAACTGTACCCACTTAGACAAACTAAAATTTATTTTTATTTCTATCACATAAAGGAGTTCTCGATCGGTGTTGTATACCTCTTTGAATTTTGTTAAAGTGGGAATGAAGCCAAAGAGTTTATATCGCTCGATGGTTTTTGCAGATTTGATGATGTTTTCGGATGTCCACGGGCGATGATAGTGCTCTAATATCTTCAACCTCCAGGGTTCTAACGTTTCCATTATTTCGGGCATTGAGTGCCATAGGGAATACGAGGACTCGAATGACTCGAGCGCCTCCGTTAATTTTGGACTGATTTGAAATAGAGAAATTAATTCATACAGCTGCTTTGCATATTGAAATCCTTTATTCTGATCTCTGGATGAACTGGTGCATGTTGATACACAATTTTCTTGCTTAGCGTAAATTCTATTGTAAAGAGCCTGATACCTTTCCTCGGTAAACGTAGAATAATCATCCGTGTCTTCCATTTAACAAATTTATAAAAGTGAATTGTTTATTGTGTTACCTAAAATACTAGCATCTAATTGAGATGTGTAGACTTCAGTCATGGCTTCGCTCTCATGGCCCATTGCATCCTTGATGATGGTAGTGGATACGCCACTTTGCCGCAAAACGTTCGCAAAAGAATGTCGGGCCACATAGGAGGTGAGTTTGGTGGAAATACCCATTAACTCACCAATTTCTTTGAGGGCGTCGTTGTACTGTTTTCTTACTTTTTTGATGCGGTAACTTTTGCTTTTTGCACTCTCATGGATTTCATTAAAAATCGGAAAAACGTAGGGAGCCAAAGGGTTGAGGTTGGCAGTGCGATAGTATTTCAATATCTCTATCACTTGAGGCGCGAGCATAATGTTGAATTCATCGCCGGTTTTTTGTCGGGTGTAAACCAAGGTGTCCCCATGAATGTCTGACCATTTAAGGTAGGCGGTGTCAATGAAGTTCATTCCCCAACACAAATAACTAAATCGGAAGTAATTCCAATAATTGTAAAGATGGCTACTGGGCTGCACATCTAGGTTCATGAATTTTAAAATTGTCTCTTTTGGTAACGCCCGTTTTCGAGTTTTTACTCGGCGGAATTTTGCAAAACTGATGCCCTCAAATGGATCATATTCTTTTGAGACAACTCCATCTTTTCTGGCATAGTTGATGAGCGTTTTAAATGTTCGTAGATATAAAAATATGGTGTTTGAGGCCAGATTTCGACCATCGAGGTATTCTTCATAACGCACCAAAAAACTCGGGGTCACTTCACTAAAGTTGAAATCATGTTTGTTTCTAAAATTCATCAAACTGTTTTTCGTGAATTGAAATGCATCAGCGTAACCTATACGGTTGGCATTTTCCATTCTTGAAATGAATGAATCAAAGAATTTGCCAACGGTTTGACTGGCTGTAGAAGGAGCCCCTTTTATTTTGTTTTTTATTTCATGCGCTGATACTACTGTACTAGCGGTTTTGATTCCAAAAATCAGTGAACTGGCCTCTGCTCTTTTTATATCAATTAATAAAAGAAGTTCTTTAAAATCGGGATGACTTTTTTTGGGAAGGCCTGTTCTAACATCCCAATTTTTTAATGAACTAGTTGCTCCAATCGATAGATAGGAAGATTTACGGTCTTTTGTCACTCGAATGAGTATTGGATGTTCCCCATTATTGAGGATTTTGCCTTTGAATAATATGACTTTTAGAGATGATGACATGGTATGCTGGTTCAAACATAGTTCAAACATTTTAGCTAAAAAAGCCTCAAAGAATACAAAGAAAGCTAAATATGACTTTTGTAAAATGTTGATATTCAATTAAATAATGAAAATATCTAAAAATAACAAAATGTAAAATACCTGTATGGCATGCAAGAGGTCGCCGGTTCGACTCCGGCATTCTCCACCCAATGAAATCAAGGCCTCAGAGCAATCTGGGGCCTTGCTGTTTTTCGCCGGTTCAAACATGGTTCAAACAGTACATCGAAATTTAAAAATCACCGATCAAAAGTAAATTGATGGTTGATTTTTCAGCAGCGACTGAAGGCGCATTTAAATGTGGCTGATTATTTAGAGTGGGGATTGTTATTTACTATCTAATCTTATTTATTGCCTAACTCATTGGTATGTTGAATTTTACCCCCCCCCACATTGTCTATTTTTTGTTGGGTATTCGGGTTTGTCAATTGATTCATGATTTGAAATGATTTGTCTCGGCCCAATAGGTGTTCTATCTCAATTCGAGCAACAAATTTATCTGAGCCTTCCATGCCTGCGGTGAAAGAGGTGCGGAAAATATTGGGATGGAGTTCGGAAAGTATCGACAAGCGATCGGATACCAATTTTAATCCGATGCCGATGCCTTTGTTGACTTTTTTTCTTTGCTTGGTATACGTATTCTCAATTCTAATTTCAAGGATTTGGTTGTCGGTTGAGTGTATGTAAAGATGTATAGCCGTGGATTTTTCACTTGCCAATACTCCATGTTTGATTGAATTTTCTATCAATGGTTGCAAGATCATGGGTGGAATTCGCCATGATTTGATATCAAAATTCTTAGGTACGTGGATTTGAAATTGAAATTCAGTATCACTTTCAAAGCGGAGTCGTTCCATATCAACATATTCCTTTAGAAAGGTAACTTCGTCGTGTAAGGAAATCAATTCGCTGTTTGAATTTTCAAGAAATATTCTGTTCAATTTGGCCAATTTCGCAGTGACTTCAATGGCTTTTTTTTGTTGATTTCCAATGATGAGTGATTGAATTAAGCTCATGCAATTATAAATAAAATGCGGATTGAAGTTGTTTTGTAGTGTTTTGAGTTGCAGTGTTACAATTCTTCGGTTGAGTGACCCTTTCATTTTCGTTTGGGAATTAAAATAAACGAACAAAAGGACAAAGAAGAATAATACAATCAGCCAGAATGGAAGATCTTTATAAAAAATCAAATTGGACCAAACAAAGTTTGATGTTGTGGTGGATTGCGAAGTAATAGTTAGTTTATACCTTCCCACGGCCATTTCGTTGATCCAGCGATAGCGATTTCCGGTAAAAAACATGTTTTCAGTTGACGCATTGTCAATATTGAGAAGGTTAACTTCAAACAGCGATCGATTGATATCAAAGTAATTGCTCCCCACTGTAATCAGTTGGAAATTCTTGTTCTGATAAATGTTGAGAATCCCTTCTAGTGGATTTAGGTTGATGTTGTTACTGCCGTAATATGGGCGGAATTCCGAAAATGACTTTTTTGATTGATTCACAAATTGAACGGCATCTCCTCTATCAATTGCGAATTGGTTTCCGTTTGTATACAGCCATAAGTTTGTGTTCCATTGACCCAAGTATTGTTGCTGAAGTAACTCAATTTGCTTGCCGTTGTGAAAAAATTTGACAGTGAAAATGTAATCTCCGGTAAACAGATGAAATCCGATATTGGATCCCGTAATTTTTAAAATTTTAATATCAAGAAATGGGAAAGTGAGGTTAATACTCCCGATATATTTCATCGAGAAATTATTGAAATCAATTTGATACAATTCTATGTCGTTTCCGTTTTGAACGAGCAATTGCTCACCAGAGACTTGAAACTGTAAGGTGTATTGATTGAAGGGCTTCTTGCAGGTGATTTCGTGGTATTTTTCTGATGAATCGATGATGGCAAACCCTTTTCCGATTTTGTGGAATATCAGGCGGTTGTTTTGCGAAACTACGGCATCTGAAATTGCATCGATTTCAGTTTTGCGTGGCAGTTTGTCTTTGCCAGGCTTGAAAATGCAAATTTTATCGTAGGGTTCAAAGAAGTAAATGGTCTGTCCAATGGCCGTCATCCATTGGTATAGATGCGTTCTGATACTCTGTGTAATTTGATTATTTACAGGATTGTAAATCCACAAATAATCGGCACCGCATAGGTACAATTTCTTATTGATTTCCAATACGCTCCGGATACGATCATTAATGAGATGTGATGTCCAATTTTGATTGCTAGATTTGGCCTGAATTTTAACGTCGTTATCGTTTATCCCGACCAAGAAATTTTCGGATGCGAATTTTTTTTCAAAGCTTAATTCTGCTGGAAAAAAGCGCTTGGGTTGGGTTAGTAATAAAACGCCTCGGTTTTCGGTACATAGCCATAGGGCATCTTTGAAACGACTTGGGGTGATGGACCAAATCGGATTTTGATGGGGTGGTGAATATGTATGAATTGCGGGGTTGTGGACGTGTAAATAACCATCGTCGAAGTCGTTTGTATTGGTAACGGCACCATAAACGATTCCGTTGTGGACTCTAAAATCCCAAAAGGCCCACGATTCATTGTGTTTTCGCGGCATTTCATATTTTTGAAAATGGTAGGCGCTATCCATTACCATGTAATAATTTCCACTGCCTAGAAATACTTTGTTTTCATGGACAAAAGAAACCAAATTGGCAAAATCGTAAGTATTGATTTTTCTGCCCATCTTTTGTAAAGATTGCGATAGGTCGGCCCAAGAATAATCGGCTTGTTGTTCATAAATGATGCGTTCGGGATACGACAATACATGAAGTTTTTGATTGAAATAAAAAACATCCATCGGCATATTTCCGGGGAGCATCCATGATTTGGTATCGAATACATTAAAAATACCCGATTGGGTGATTCTCCAGATACCTGTTCTAGTAACGGCATACAAGGACTGGTTGATTTTTCTGAATCTTCGTATTCTGGGCAATTCGGATTTTCCGTAGTGATTGACCAAATTGCCCGTTGCAATCTCAAAAACATACAATCCATCGTTGTATGTCGCAACGTATATTAGCCCCTCTTCTTCGTGCAAATCCCAACACTGCTGTATGCCAATTTGTTTGGATATTCTTTTAAGGTTGGGTTGGTTGTTTGGAAGGAAAAGCAATCCTGCATCTGTGGCAACGGCAACAGAGCCAGTTCCAAGTTCTATTAATTTACGGGTGCTTGAGGTGGGCAAGCCATCGCTCATTGAGATTTCGGCGAGCTGCTGATTGCTTTGGGCCGATGACAGCAATATTATTGATTGCCATAATAGGACTGCAAGAGTTTTCTTCCAGTCTTTGACAATGCGATTTGCTGTCCACTTCTTAAACATAAATAGTTGCTCTTATAGCTGGTAATTTGTTCTTGGGGCACCAGATACGAGCGGTGTACACGAACAAAATAACTTGGCAAAGATGGGGATAAAACTTTTAATGTTTTTGAGACCAAATGTTCTTTAATTGAAGTGACAATTTTTGAGTAGGCTCCGGCCGCTTCGATATACAAAATATCCTCAAAAGGCACCACGATACTTGCTCCGCTTTCACGCACAATGAGAGTGGGTTTGGCCGATTCTGATACCGGTGATAATCTCCGTTCTAGTTTTGCTAAAATGGCTGTAAAATCTACTTCAGAAATCGGTTTTAGTAGGTAGTCTACCACTTCAATTTTGATGGCTTGCATCGCATATTGAGGGTAGGCGGAAACCACAACGGTTAATGTGCTTTCTGTGATATAATCGCGAAGTTGTAGGCCGATTTCGCCTTTCAACTCTATGTCTAAAAATACAACATGGACTTCATTGACTTGAACTAGGTTTCTGGCTTCTTTGAGTGAGGAAGCGGTGATGACCTTGCCAAAAATATGACTTGCATATTCGTGAATGTAGTAGGAAACCATGTCACGCCCGGATTTCTCATCATCGAGCAATAAAGCGCAGTATTTTCCTGTTAGTTCATTCACCACGCTAACTTAATTCCGGATTTTTAGAATCGCTTATGTTGTGAGGATTTTATGGGTAAGTTTTTAATGAGGGGCTGATTTCTTTGGTGTAGTCACACTTGAGTTTGTAGTAATTATCTTTGCCTCATGAACCATGAAATGATTCAATGGACTAGCGGAAATGTGCGGATTGAGGTAAGCAACTTAGGTGCGGAGTTACAATCTGTTTGTGTGGGTGATGGCAAGAATTTGTTATGGGACAAGCAGGATCAATTTTGGAATCGTGTGGCGCCCAATTTATTTCCGATTGTAGGTCGTTTAAAGGACGATAAATATCGTTTTATGGGTCAGGATTTTCTCATGAAACAGCACGGATTTGCCCGTGATTGTACTTTTTCTGTGGTGGAGAATGATAGCAAAGTATTGCGCTTGAGATTGGTTTGGGATGAAGCTACTTTTAGGGCGTATCCTTTTCAATTTCAATACGATGTGATTTATTCTGCGCAAGGCGGTTTGCTTTGGGTGGATTATGAAATTAGCAATTTGGGTGAGGGTCCGATGTTGTATTCTGTGGGCGGTCATCCTGGTTTTGCCATTCACGGTGCTTTGGAGAATTATGAATTGAGATTTGAGGAAAAATTTGCGGCGGATCGATGGATGATTGATGGGGCGTACTATAGCGGAGCCACGGAGAGGTTGGAAGTGGATGGAACTATACTGTTGCGGGATGATTTGTTCGCAAAGGACGCGATTGTTTTTAGGCAACCTCCGTTCCGCCGGGTGAGTTTGTGCGAGAAGGGTGGTGAAAAATTGTTAGATTTTGTATGTCCGGAATGGGACGCTGTTGGATTTTGGACCAAGCAGGGAGCTCCATTTTTCTGTATCGAGCCTTGGTGGGGTTGGGCTGATTCCTGGGCGGATACTGGCGAACTATCGGCGAAGCAGGGAATGTATACTTTGGTGGCAGGCGCATTCAAACAACACCGGTATGGCTTCGGTCTTATAGATTGATTTTGCGGATGATTTTGGTATTAGGGATTAATTTTCCGGATCAATTTTCCGTTTTCGGAGACGGGAATTTCTGGAATAAACAGAATTTTCTTGGGTTGATGCAGTTTGGGGAGTTGGGCGAGGGTTTCTGTGATGCGCGTCATGTCTTCAATAGCATGGGAAGTGAATAGGGTGAGTTCTTCGCCTAGTATTGGATGGGGTTGACCGGCGATATAGAAGGAAAGTAATGGCCAATTGAGTAGCGACGATATTTCTTTTTCTAGTGGTTCGATGGGGATTTTTACGCCGCCCGAATTCACAACTAGGTTGGTTCTTTCTAGCCAAACGAAAGTGGTATCTGAGGTCTGCTGAATTTTGTCGTGGAGTGTGATCCTGCGGCCGCCGGTTGCGGGGTTTGAGATTTGAATTTCCCCAGATTTATTGGTGTTGAGGAAGGAGCCGGCCGTAAGGGTATATTCGGGTGTGTTGTGATTTAGTATACGGCCGGCAAAATGGGAAGCGGTTTCTGTGGAGCCAAAAGTATGAATCCACCTCGTCTTTGGAAATGCCTCCAAAATCTGTTTTTCCAGCTGTAAATCCATTGCCTGTCCGCCAATCAAAACGGTGTGCATTTGATTTAGGATTTCTCGGCCAGTTTTTGAATTTAATGCCAGTTGAAGCTGCATCGGTGTGATGCTTAAAACTGTGGCCTTGTATCGATTCCAAAGTTCCGTATTGTAGGGAAATACTTCCCCGTCTAGCATGAGTTCAAGTCCAAGGTGATTTAGACTTTGATGGCTTTTTGATCCTTGTGCATCGAAAAACGGATTTCCACTGGCCGGGCCAATCCATATTGGTGCATTCCAAACAGCGCTTCGGATGAGTTGCATAAATCCACCTGCTTTATTCAGGGGTAGTATGCACAATTGGATGGGGGCAAGCGGGGTATTTTCCTCCGTCTGGTCTGAACTTGTAAACCACATGTTAAGGGTGCTTTCTGCGCTCCATTGGAGGGCTTCCCGTGAGTGTTCTATAGCTGAGGGATCGCCCGTGCTGCCACTCGTGGTTAGTGTAAAATGGGTGTCGCCAAGCTCCCAACGACGTAGAATGTCGATCGCTTGTTCAATAGTCTTCTGTAATTCCATGAAGCTGCCTACTTTTTAATAATGTCTTCCGAATCAGATGGATAGAAATGCGATTACATCCAACCTTCTTCTTTCAAGAACATCTGGAGCACTTCAAAGAAACGATTGATGTCCTTTTTGTTGTTGTAATAGTGGGTAGAAACGCGAACACAATGGATATTGTTTTCCGCTACATATCGCAATATTACATTGTTTTTTCTGGCGAAATCACAAAAGCGTTGAGAGGCTTGTGGGGTAGAGGTTCCGGGCACCAAGGACTGGGAAATTGCTGTGATTGCAATTGGCGTTCCTTCTTTCGTTACCTGCGCATTTGATGATGCAATTTTGCTAGGATGTTCATGAATTCTGAATCCCACTTGTGCGCCCCTGGATGCATCTTCGGCAGGTGTAAGTATTTCAATCACAGGAAATTTCAAGCTAGGATTGTCGTTGATTTCCATCAGCCCATTCATCACCTCTTTGCTCAGATATTTCACTCGTTTTTCTATCAGTGCCGGTCCAATTTTCTGGTAGAATTGCATCGCAGCCTTGGCGCCATCGTACATCGGGCCAGGGAAAGTTCCGTAGCTGTATCGTGCAGTTTTATTCACCAACTCCCCCATGCTCGGAGGTATAGTGCTCATGTCGAATTTGTCCACGCTATAAGCCGCCACATGGTGAATTGCCGAGCGCGACAAGATCTCTTCGGACGCGTAGAAAAATCCCGTACCAATGGGACCTAACAACCACTTGTGGAAGCATCCGCTGTAATAATCGCAGCCCATTTCCTTCAGGTTCATTTGCAACATTCCCAGTGGGTGAGCCCCATCAATTGCGCTAATAATTCCGTTGGCTTTGGCCCATGCACAAATCTCATTTACCGGCAGTACTTGTCCGATGGTACAAGGAATATGAGGCACCGCAATCACCTTCGTATTTTTGGTTTTTACCGACTTTATGTTGTTCAATGTTTCTTCAGCCGTTGCGCCCAAAGCCGCTAATTTTAAAACGATGCCTTCTGTTTTGGCACGATACAACCAAGCGGCACATCCACCCACGTGTTCGTGCAATGTGATAATTACTTCGTCGCCCTTCTTTAGGCTGATGGCTCTGCAGGCTAAATTCACGCCTTCGCTTACGTTTTTTGTGATCGCCAATTCGCTGCCTTTACATCCCAAAATCTGACCGAGATTCTCTTCGAAACTGCCATCGTGCATGGGGTAAGCGCCATTTTCAGCGATGTGATGAAAACTTTTATTGAGTGCTTCCAAAACCGGATAAGGCGTGATGCCCATCGTACCATTGTTCAGGAATGTTAAATCGGATTTCAGTGGAAATAGCGTTCTAATAAAATCCCAATACGGGCCATCCTGTTCGGGATGATTCACATCGCCCTCCGGCGAAATCGGAAAAGGTTTTTCGGGGTCGAATTTGTAGTCCGATATTTTCGTTTTGGCACCAGAAATATTCTCGCCGTTAAGGGCCGATTTTCCTATGAGTCCGCCAACTGTTAGGCCGGCGCCGAGGGTTAAAAAATGCTTTCGTTCCATGGTATTCGTAACTCTAAATTGCAGAGATACAAAAATTATCGGTGAAACCGCTGTAAATCGTTCCTATTTTTGCATCAGATTCTCAACAAAATTTAGAAATAAAAATGAAGGTATTAGGAATCATGAGTGGGACCAGCATGGATGGGGTTGATTTGGCCCTTTGTGATGTCGAAAAGACATCTAACGGCTGGCAATCGCAAATAATTCAAGGGGTTACAGTGCCCTATAATGAATCTTGGCGCGTTCGTTTGAGTCAGCTCCGCTACCAAAATGCCGAAGTATATGCCAAAACCGATGTTTTTTACGGTCGATATTTGGGTGAGTTGGCATCCGCTTTTTTCAACGAAACAGGTCAAACCGCTGATTTAATTGCATCGCACGGACATACAATTTTCCATACACCAAAGAGTTGGATTACGGCTCAAATTGGCGATGGAGCCACATTAAATGCTTTTGCGAAGGTTCCTGTAGTATCCAATTTTCGTCGGGCCGACGTAGGTTTGGGCGGCCAGGGCGCACCCTTGGTTGGCATGGGCGATCAAGCCTTATTTGGGGAGTATGATTTTTGTTTGAACTTGGGTGGATTTTGCAACATTTCTGCATCGCATCAAGGGAAACGCATTGCGTTTGATATCGCACCTTGTAACATCGTATTGAATCGTTTGGCCAGGGAGAGGGATTTGGAGTACGACGAAGATGGGGCGATGGCTGAGGCGGGTGTGATTGACTATACTTTGTTGAATGCGTTGAATGAAATAGAGTTCTACGGAATGGGATATCCCAAGAGTTTGGGGAGGGAGTGGATCAACAAGAATTTTTGGCATATTGTTCGTGAGTTTGATGATTTGAGTGTGGAAGATCGGATGAAGACTTTGGTGATGCATATTGCGGTTCAGGTTAGGAAGGCGGTGGAGTCCATCGCGGAAAAGCCGTTGCAAGATTGCTCGATATTGGTTACCGGAGGTGGTGCTTTTAACGCTTGTTTGGTAGATCATCTGCGTTCGGAAATGGACTGTAATGTGGTTGTGCCCGATGCCAATATGGTAAACTATAAGGAAGCGATGATTTTTGCTTTGTTGGGTGCGATGCGTGTCCACAATGTTTGCAATACTTTGAGCAGCGCTACGGGAGCATCCATGGATTGGGTTGCGGGATCGTTGGATGGCGATTTTGGCGGCTTGTTGAATGAGATTAATGGAAATGGAAATTTTGGGACTGATAATTAATAAATAAGATCGTGAAACTTGAAAAACTGATAGGAAAATTTGAAGGCAAACAACCTGAGATTGTATTTGCTTGGAAGGACAGTGAAACCGAAGCGGAAGGTTGGGTTGTAATTAATTCTTTGCGTGGCGGTGCTGCCGGTGGTGGAACGCGGATGCGCAAGGGGCTTGATCAGCGCGAAGTAGAGAGCTTGGCAAAGACGATGGAAGTGAAATTTACCATCGCGGGTCCTCCCATTGGTGGTGCCAAGAGCGGTATCAATTTTGATCCGGCAGATCCTCGCAAAAAAGGGGTGTTGGAGCGTTGGTACAAAGCGGTGCGTCCGTTGTTGAAGAACTATTATGGAACTGGGGGCGATCTAAACGTGGATGAGATTCACGAGGTGATTCCGATGACGGCCAATTTGGGCATTTTGCATCCTCAGGAAGGGGTTGTGAATGGACATTTGACATCGTATAGTGCAGAAGAGAAGTTGAAAGCGATTTCGCGTTTGCAGACGGGGGTTTTGTTGCCGATTACCGATGAGCGTTTGACGCCTGATTTGAGTAAAAATTATACCATTGCCGATATGATTACGGGTTGGGGTGTGGCTGAGGCTGTGCGACATTACTACGAGGTTTATGGCGGATTTATGGATGGCAAATTGGCGATCATTCAGGGATGGGGAAATGTGGCTGCGGCTGCGGCTTTCTATCTAACGAAATATGGCGTTCGCATTGGCGGAATTATTGACCGTGTGGGTGGCATTATCGAACCAAAGGGTTTGGGTCATGACGAGATTGTGGAGTTGTTTAATAATAGAAATGGAAATGCTTTGAATGCGCCGAATATGTTATCGTTTGAAGAAGTAAACGAGAGGATTTGGGATATGCCGGCTGAGATTTTTATTCCTGGCGCGGCATCGCGTTTGGTAACCGAGGACCAGGTTTTACGTATGGGTAGAGCGGGCATCGAAGTGGTGAGTTGTGGGGCGAATGTGCCTTTTGCCGATAAGGAGATCTTTATGGGACCGATTAGCACTTTGGCGGATTCTCAGTTTGCGGTGATTCCTGATTTTATGGCCAACTGCGGTATGGCGAGGGTGTTTGGTTATTTGATGAAAAAGGACGCGGAAGTGACGGATGTCGCCATTTTCAAGGATGTGAGTGCAATTATCAAATCGAGTGTAATGCGTTTGCATCAGTTTAATCCCAAGAGTACTGGCATGAGCGCAAAGGCTTTGGAAATGAGTTTGACCGATTTGGTATAATTTGCCTTGCCATCGCCCTGAGAAAAAACATAGACTGCTTTTAGACATTTATCGAACAGAAACCATGAAAAACATTGAAACTCGCTTTTGCGAATATGTAAAGATCGACACACAGAGTGATCCGAATAGTCTAACCCAACCGAGTACTGAAAAGCAGAAGGATCTTTCGCGCGTTTTGGTGGCGGAATTGGTGGAGATGGGTTTAGCCGATGCTCATTTGGACGAGTATGGATATGTTTATGCGACGTTGCCATCGAACGTGGACCATGAAGTGCCGGTTTTGTGTTTTTGTGCTCACGTTGATACTTCGCCGGATTGCACTGGGGAAGGGGTTAAGCCATTGGTTCACAGGAATTATCAGGGACAGGATTTGGTATTGCCCGATGATACATCGCAGGTGATATCGCCCAAGGATCATCCTTATTTGTTGGAGCGAATTGGGGATGATATTATTACGGCGAGCGGAACTACTTTGTTGGGTGCTGACGATAAGGCGGGTGTGGCGGTGATAATGGATTTTGTGCAGCACATGTTGTTGAATCCGGAGTTGCCTCATGGGGACATCAAAATTTTGTTTACGCCTGATGAGGAAATTGGTAGAGGCGTTGACAAAGTGAACATCGAAAAATTGGGTGCAACGATTGGATATACATTAGATGCGGGTGAGAGGGGCTGTTATGAAGATGAGAATTTTAGCGCTGATGGGGCGAAGGTTCATTTTTACGGTGTGAGTGCGCATCCTGGCTATGCAAAGGATAAATTGGTGAACGCGTTAAAGATCGCGGGTGATTTTATGTCGGCTTTGCCGAAGGGTGAATGGAGTCCAGAGACTACGGAAGATACCCAAGGTTTTGTACACCCCGTTACGATGGGGGGTGTTGCGGAGCACGCTTGGGTTCAGTTTATTGTTAGGGATTTCAAAACAGCCAATTTACTGGTTCACGAAGCTCGTTTGGAAGGGATAATGAACGATGTCGTTTCATGTTTTCCGGGGGCAACTGCGAAAATGGAGGTGACGGAGCAATATCGGAACATGAAAGAAGTGGTGGATTTGGATCCTAGAATTTCTTCGTTGGCGATTCAAGCGATTGAGATGGCTGGAATTCCATGTCAGTTAACACGAGCGCGTGGCGGCACAGATGGAAGTCGTTTGAGCTTCATGGGCCTGCCTTGTCCGAATCTATTTACGGGAGAAATGGCCTTTCACGGCAAGCATGAATATGTGAGTGTGCAGGACATGGAAAAGAGCAGTGAGGTGTTAGTTCATTTGGTCGGACTTTGGTCGCAAGTGTAAATATGACACTATTTAGACATTTTTTTGTTGTAGAACTTAGGTAATCGCCCAAGTTTAAAAGCATACACCCGGTTGCGGTTATTTTAGAATGGTACGGAGAAAGTGCTGATTTGTGGCAATACTCTGACAATTTTGTAGTAAAATTCTCGCTATTTTGCGCGTTCGTTTTATGCAAAGATTCCATAGTGTTATGAGTTTATTGCATATTATTTCAAATCAGAAAGCAACATATATGAATTATATTCTTACTAAAACCAACTTAATAGCCAGTATTTTGGGGCTATTTGGTTGGATGAATCAAGCCGATGCTCAAATTTGTGCGGGCAATAATAGTTTAAATTGTACTGGAGATTACCTCTCTGGTATCACTTTCAAAAACAGCGGCGGTACCTCTTATTCTGTGTCTGGAATGAACTGTGTGAATACAGGTCCGTCAAACAAGTTGATGACCAACGGTGCGGTCATGGATATTGCTCCGGGGGAAGTGATCTCAATGACAATTGAGAACACTTGTATATTTTCTGAATATGTTGGTGTTTGGATTGATTTGGATGGTAGTAATGATTTTTCTGCAGCAGAATGTCTTTGTACAAGTTCCAATGGATTTGGTTCTATTCCGGTAAACACGACAAAAACGGTTTCGCTTACAATTCCTTGTATTGGAGCTAAGGCGGGCAAAGCTATTTTGCGTGTTCGTTGTATGTACAGCACGTTTACTGCCAACCAAGGTTGTGGTACTCAATCAAACTACGGTAACATCTTAGATTTTGAGGTGAATGTAAAATCTGTGAGTCCACCAGTGGCTGACTTTGCGGTTCCGGTGGGTCCTAATTTTATTAAGACTTCAATTACTTTTAATTCAACAGCTACAAATTCAGCGTATGCGCAGAATTGGACATTCCAAAGTGGAACTTCTGTTGTTGGTACTGGATCAAAAGGTAAAGGTTCATGGCCTAACATAGGATACTACAATGTAAAATTGGTTCAACAATTCTGCGGTATGAAAGATTCTATCGTAAAATCTGTAAAAATCGAAAAACCAACTGCGGCTCCAGTGGCTGATTTTATAGCAATGAGCAACCAAGTAGAAGTATTTTATACCACGCAACTTTCTGATTTAAGTACCAACGGTGCTTACAAGTGGAATTGGACTGCGACTTCGCCCTCTGGTGCGATTGTGTATACAAGTACTGCACAAAACCCAGTGTTTTCATTTGATGAATTGGGTTGGTGGGATATTTGTTTGACGTCTCAAAATGACATTGGTACAAGTACAAAAGTTTGTAAGAGCAAATATATTCAAGCTGTTCCTCCTGGTGAATTTTACATGGGACCAAATAAGATTGCCTCTAACCAAGGTGGTATTTTATATGATAACGGTGGTAAAACCGGAAACTATGGTAATAACCGTAAAACTGCCATTGACTATTTTCAAATTTTCCCATGTGGAGCAAAGGAAATTCGTTTCACGTTTACCCAGTTAAAGTTGAGTGTGGGAGATGGTGGCGATCGTCTCCGTATTTATGACGGTCAGGATGCTAGCGGAAAAGAAATCACTCCAGCGGGTGGTATCACCGGTGTTAACCAAAATATGTTCCGTGGTACTACATTAAAGGCATTCAGTGGATCAATGTATGTGACTTTTGAATCAAACTCTGCGAACAACGACAGTGGATTTATTGCCAAGTGGGATTCAGAATTGTTGCCAGTAGCAAATCCAAAATCTGGCTATGATGTAGCTTATACTTCAATCGGAAACGGAACAAGCATTGATTTTGTTGGTAATGTAAAAGATGCTCAAGGTCAAGTAGAATATGATTGGATGATCGATGGTACAAGTGGATACGGCGCAAAAGCCAAAGTATTCTCTACTGCTTTTTACACTGATGGTACATATGATGTTTGCTTGATCGCTAAAATTTGTAATGGAGTGGATACGTTCTGTCAAAAAATTACCGTAAATACACCAACCGCCCCTGGAATCGTAGACTTTGCTGCTTCTAATTTGAGACCTAAAGTAGGAGAAGCAATTTCTATCACTACAAAAACGGATTATGCTTCAAACTTTGAGTGGAGTATTTACCCTGCAACCTATAGTTTAGTGGGTGGTACAACAATCAATTCAAGAAATCCAAAATTGGTATTCAATGCGGGTGGAGCTTATACATTTACCTTACGCGCTTGGAGCACACCGGGTGGAAGAACGGCTACTGAGAAAAAGATTATTAAAACCAAATATGTAATTGCGGTAAAATATTGTGTACCTGTAACAGATATGTTATCGTCTGACGTGGCAATTTCTAAAGTTGAATTGTTCCAAGACAGTGTGAGTTTGTTGGACAATCCCACAGATGTTGGAATCACAGCTTACACAGATTACACAGACCAGTTTAACGATGCGTTGAGTTACGGTTCATACTACACAGTAATTGCTACTCGTCGTACAAATGCAAACAACGCCAATTTCAAGGCTTGGATTGATTACAACATTGATGGCGTATTTACCGACGATGAATTGGTTTTGAATAGTGGATCTATATCTGGTACAAAAGCGAGCAATAAGTTTCGTGTCCCAGATTTGAAAGATTGTTTTGAGGGAGTTACACGTATGCGTGTGGCGGTATCTTACGGTTCTTTTGCCAATACGGCTTGTGGAGTAAACGTTGTGGGTGAATTTGAAGATTATGGGATTACGCTTGCCAATGATAAGCGTCCTCCAGTAATTACTTTGATCGGCAGCAATGTGGTTCGTGTTGAACGCAACAGCAATGCAACTGCTTGTTGGACAGAAAAAGCTTATAATACCTACTCGGCTGCAGATCCTACGGAAGGTGATTTGACTACCAAAGTTGTCATTGCAACTGATTTGGATTGTACTACGCCTGGAACATACAATATGAATTTCCGTGTGACGGACGCGGCAGGCAATGCGGCTAAGGATGTCAATAGGACGATTATCGTTGTATTGGACAAAACACCTCCAACACTTACTTTACTTGGAAATGCTAATGTAAATGTTGAGCAGTGTGATACATATAATGAAAACGGTGCGGTGGCTTCTGATTTGGTTGATGGTAATTTAACATCCAGTATCAAAATTAGCGGAACGGTGAATACTTCTAGCGTTGGAACTTATACATTAACATACGATGTAAAAGATGCTCAGGGCAATGCTTCAACCGCGAAACGCACTGTGAATGTAATTGATACCAAAAAGCCTGGCCTATTTAGTTATGGCAAACGTTTGGTAGATGGTGATGTGGTTCAATTGCAAATTGGAAGTTTATTTGTTGATGCGGTTACGGGTTACGACACTTGTAACGGAAGTATTAGCGTAAACAAGGTGCCGGGTTATAATGGTATGGTTAATACATTGGTTCGCGCTACTTACCCAATTATCTATTTTGCCAAGGATATTCATGGCAACGCTGCTGTAGAAGATGGTTTTGCAATCAACTATCGCGTTGACGATTACATTGCTCCTGAAATTTCTTTGAATACAACGGATACCGTGATCCATGACGTGAACAATCCTTACAGTTCTCAGCCCGTAACTGCAACTGATAACTTTAGCTCAGGAAGCAAGTTGAGTGTTGAGCGCTTAGGGAAAGTAAATCCTTATGTTTTGGGATTATATACTGAGACATTTACAGCTACTGACGAAAGTGGAAACGTGACCAAGCGTTATCGCTATGTTAAGGTTGTGGATCGTATTGCTCCAACATTGATTACTTCATCAGTGAATGTTTGTGCAGGAACTCCTTTCTGGGCCATGAGCGATGTGGCTGTTGAAGATAACTATTACGGAAATGACGAATTGCTTCCTTTGGTTAAAGTTTTGAGTCATAACGTGAATATTTGGCAGGCTGGTGTTTATTACATCAACTATCAAGTGACCGACCCAAGTGGCAATAAGAGTCAGGTTGTATTGCGTCCGGTAATGGTTCAATATCCCCCAGATTGTGAAAACAGTTTTATGGGCAAAAAAGATTTGATATTGTCTGAGCAGGTGATGGTTTATCCTAACCCAACTTCTGGCCTTGTGAAAGTTGATTTCGCCGTCAACAATTCGAGTCCTATTTCAATTGTTGTGACCAACTTGGTTGGGGCACGTGTTGCAGAGTATGCTTATGCAGGTGGTTTTGGATCAATGACGCTTGATTTGGCGAAATATGGTCAAGGTGCATACATGATTCAAATTGCCAATCAAAATGATGTTACTACGAAAAAGATAATCGTTACGAACAAATAATTCAGAAGAGATATAAAAATTTAAAACAATGACAATGAAAATCAGATTAAAGAAAAGAGCCTTTGGAGCTCAAATTGTTGCCTTGTTGGTAATGATTTGTGGTTCTTTTGGAAAGGGAGAAGCACAAATTTGTACAGCCAATAACAGTAGTAATTGTACTTTGATGTGGTTGTCCGGTGTGTCATTTAAGAACAGTGCGGGTTCCACAGCAACTTATTCGGGTTTGAACTGCGCGAATACAGGTGGTTTGAGTCCAAAGTTAATGACAAGCGGTGCGGTGATGGATATCACTCCGGGTGAAGTCATGAGTATGACCATTGAAAACACTTGTACCTACGCATTGTATGTGGGTGTTTGGATTGATATGGATGGCGACAACAATTTCACGGCTGCGGAATGTATTTCTACCGTGGCGGCGCCATTTGCGCAAGTTGCGGTAAACTCAACCAAAACAGCAAACTTGACTGTTCCTTGTGCAGGGTCTAAGCCAGGTGTTCGTATTATGCGTGTTCGTGCGTCGTATTATACCTTTACTCCATCGCAAGGTTGTGGAACTATTGCTACCTACGGTAACATTATGGATTTCGAGGTGAATGTAAAAGCAGTTAGTCCACCGTCGGCAGATTTTGCGGTTCCAACCGGACCCAATTTTATCAAAACGCCTATTGGATTTAACTCTACCACTACAAGTGCTGCCTATAACCAAAAATGGAGTTTTCAATCGGCAACTTCAATTATCAATACTGGTGCAAAAGGTCGTGCGAGCTGGCCTAATACTGGCTACTTTAACGTGAAATTGGTTCAACAGTTTTGTGGAATGTCTGATTCAATTATCAAAACGGTAAAGATCGACAAGCCAACGGTGGCGCCAACGGCGGATTTTCTTGCAGCTAGCAATCAGGTTGAAGTTTTCTATACTACGCAGTTGTTTGATTTGAGCACCAATGGTGCTTATAAGTGGAATTGGACGGCTACTTCGCCATCTGGAGCAATTGTATACACCAGTACTGCTCAAAACCCGGTATTCTCATTTGATGAATTGGGTTGGTGGACCATTTGTTTAACATCTACAAATGATATCGGACCGAGCACTAAAGTGTGTAAGTCGAGTTATATCCAAGCAGTACCTCCAGGTGAATTCTATTTAGGACCGAATAAAATCGCTTCCAACCAGGGTGGTATTTTATACGACAATGGTGGTAAGGGGGGTAACTATGGTAACGGTAGAAAAACGGCTATCGATTATTTCCAAATCTTCCCGTGTGGTGCAAAAGAAATTCGTTTGAAATTCAAACAGTTGAAATTGTCTTTGGGTGATGGTGGCGATCGTTTGAGAATATATGACGGTCAAGACGCTTCTGGCAAAGAAATGACGCCGGCTGGTGGAATTACAGGTGTGAATTTCACGATGTTCTCTTCTACGGTATTTAAGGCTTTAAGTGGTTCTATGTATATCACATTTGAATCAAACACGGCGAATAACGATAGCGGATTTATTGCGACATGGGATTCTGAATTGTTGCCTGTGGCAAATCCTAAGTCGGGCTATAATGTTGATTATACAACCATCGCAAACGGAACAAATTTGGATTTTGTTGCCAACGTAAAGGATGCACAGGGCCAGGTTGAATACGATTGGATGATCGACGGTACTTCAGGATATGGTGCAAAAGCGAAAGTTTTCACAAATGCTTTCTATACAGATGGTACCTATCAAGTTTGCTTGATTGCCAAAGTTTGTAATGGGGTTGATACTTTTTGCAGAAAAATCACAGTAAATACTCCAACAGGTCCTGGATTTGTTGATTTTACAGCGAGCAATTTGCGTCCAAAAGTAGGTGAAGTTGTATCTATCAAAACGAAAACAGATTATGCTTCTAACTTTGAGTGGAGTATTTATCCTGCTACGTACAGTTTTGTTGGTGGAACTACCATCAACAGTCGCAACCCTCAATTGTTGTTCAGCGTAGGTGGTGCTTACACCTTTACGTTGCGTGCATGGAATACCCCTGGTGGTCGTGCAGCAACAGAAAAGAAAATCATCAAGACGAAATATGTAATTGCTGTTAAATATTGTACGCCAGTTACGGATATGTTATCGTCTGACGTTGCAATTTCTAAAGTGGAATTATTGCAGGACAACGTAAGTATATTGGAAAATACCTCAGAAGTGGGTGTTTCGGCTTATTCCGATTTTACGGATCAATTTAATGATGAATTGAGCTATGGTTCTTTCTATACTGTAATTGCTACACGCCGTACCAACGCAAACAACGCAAACTTTAAGGCTTGGATTGATTACAATATCGATGGAACATTTACCGATGATGAGTTGGTCTTGAACACGGGTTCAATTGCGGGTACAAAAGCGAGTAACAAATTCCGCGTTCCAGATTTAAAGGATTGTTTTGAAGGAGTTACGCGTATGCGTGTTGCGGTTTCTTATGGTTCTTTCTCTAATACATCATGTGGTGTGAATGTAGTGGGCGAATTTGAAGACTATGGCATCACCTTGGCAAACGACAAACGTCCTCCAGTAATTACGCTGGTGGGAAATGATGTTGTGCGTGTTGAAAGAACTTCGAATGCAACGGCATGTTGGTCGGAAGCGGCCTACAAGACTTATTCTGCTGCGGATCCAACCGAAGGGGATTTAACAACAAAAGTTTTGATCACGAGTGATTTGGATTGTACGACTCCTGGAACTTATGCAATGAACTTTGGTGTAACTGATGCTGCAGGTAATCCTTCGGCTCAGGTAACAAGAACTGTAATTGTAGTGTTAGACAAAACGCCTCCAACACTTACTTTGTTGGGTAGCGATACTGTTACCGTAGAACAGTGTGGTGTGTATGCGGAACAGGGTGCCGTAGCAACCGACTTGGTTGATGGCAATCTAACATCGAGCATCAAGTTGAACGGGAAAGTGAATACTTCATTGGTGGGTTCATACACAGTTACCTACGATGTAATGGATGCGCAAAGAAATGCATCAACCAAAACAAGAACTGTAAAGGTGGTAGACACGAAGAAGCCTGGTATCTTTAATTATGGTAAGCGCATTGTAGACAATGATATAATCAATATCCAATTGGGAAGTTTGTTTGTTGACGCGGTGAACGGTTTTGATACATGTAATGGAAGTATTTCAGTGAACAAGGTTCCTGGATACAACGGAATGGTCAATACTTTGGTTCGTGCCACTTACCCTGTGACGTATTTTGCAAAGGACATTCATGGAAATAATTCTGTTGAAGATGGTTTCACGGTAAATTATCGTGTGGATGACTACATCGCTCCTGAAATTACATTGAATACACCAGATACTGTAGTTCATGATGTCAACAATTCTTACAGTTCTCAGAACGTTTCGGTAAGAGATAATTATAGTATTACCTCAAAGATTTCAATTGAGAAAACAGGAAAAGTGAATCCATTTACTTTGGGATTGTATGTTGAGACTTATACAGCAACAGACGAAAGCGGAAACGTGAGTAAGCGCAGTCGCTTTGTAAAAGTTGTAGATCGAATTGCTCCAACGCTTATCACTACATCGGTAAATGTTTGTTCAGGAACACCTTTCTGGGCTATGAGTGATGTGGCTGTTGAAGATAACTATTATGGAAACGACGAGTTGATGCCTTTGGTGAAAGTATTAAGTCATAACATTAACATCTGGCGTGCTGGAATGTATTATATCAACTACCAGGTGGTTGATCCAAGTGGTAATCGCAGTCAGGTTGTATTGCGTCCTGTCCGCGTAATGTATCCACCAGATTGTACCAACAGTTTCTTGGCAAAAGAAGATTTGACATTGGCTGAGCAGGTGATGGTATATCCTAACCCAACGACTGGATTGGTGACATTTGATTTTGCTTTAAATAATGCATCTCCAGTTCATGTTGAAATTACCAATATGGTGGGATCAAAAGTGGCGGAATACAATTTCAATGGTGGTTTTGGATCACAAGAAATTGATTTGGGCAAATTTGGTCAAGGAACCTATTTAATTAACATTAGAAATAACAATGAAGTAACAACGAAAAAAATCATCGTAGCAAACTAACAAACTATCAAAAAAACTAATAACACGATTATGAAATTGAACAACTATATGAAACAGAAATTGAAGGGCGCTATGCTCCTGATTTCTTTGGGTTTGTCGTCGGTCTCTGCCTTCGCACAAATGAGTGGTAGTTATACCATTGATCCAGCAGCGGCGGCAACCGCCACGAATTTTACTTCATGGACAAGTTTTGCTACGTCATTTAACGCGGCAAGTATTGCGGGTCCCGTGACAGTAAATGTTAAGGCAAGTACAAATATTGGATTAAATGCAATTACCCTAAATGCCAATGCAGGAAGTAGCTCTACGAATACTCTAACTATAGAGGGTAATGCCACAACTCTTACCTATACTGGGTCAAATGCGGCCTTGCGATTGAATGGTACGGACTATGTCATTGTAAAAAATATGACCATTGAGAACAGCAATGCGAGTACTCCCGGTGGTGTTTGGATTACGAATCAGGCGGATTATAATGATTTTAACGGGGTCAATATTTTCTTGAGCGCCTACAATGGTACCTCTAGTGCGACATACTATTATGCCATTAGTACCTCTGTGAGCAGTGCGATGTCGAATGGTTCATTGGCAACTGGAACCTCAGGTCAGCCAGGTTCATTCAACAGAATTCTTAATAGTACAATGTATACGCAAAGCGGCGGTTCAGGTCCATATACTGCGGTGGGTGTAAACGGCAACACTGCCAACTATACAACTGTAGCTCAGAACAATTCAGTTGAGGGTTGTACGATTCGCAATTTTTATTACTATGCTGTATTCATGCAATATCCAAATGGAAACCAAGTATTGAATAATGATATCTCTCGTGTTAATGCAACAACCGGAGGTAGTACCACAATGTATGCGATTTATGAAAACTATCCTTATGCAAGTAGCAGAGACAACTTGGTAAACGGTAATAATATACATGATTTACCCTTTGTTGGCGCAACAACGTCTACCACAAATATGAGTACGTTTTATGGTATCGCGTTGAATTATCCCACAGGAAATGCAACTTATAAAATCGTTGCTGATGGGAATAGTATAAAAAATGTAGCCTATTTAACAGGTTCTCGTTACGTATTTTACGTTTACTATCCCGTTTATACGGATGTATTAAACAATACAGTAGATAACGTAGATGGTACTAGTACTGCGACAACGAATTACGATTATTACATTTATTACCCGAAAGACGTTCGTATTAATGGAAACAAGGCGATAAACGGTGAGACACTTGGATATCTTTATTGTTTCTATTGCTACTACGGAACAACATCTGCTTATGCTTTCAATGAGTTTAACGACAACATTGTAACGGCAAACAAAACGGTGAATTACTTGTATTCTGCTTATATATATTACTATACGGGAATTAATAGCTGGAAGGTAAATAGGAATTATGTAGTGAACAATGAGGTAACGGGAATCACAGGATACCATTATTTCTACTTGTACTATTACATGAACTATGAAGTGATCGGAAACGTGGTTGCTGGTAATAAGGCAAATTCGTCTTACATCTACATCTATTCGGCTTTAAGTGGATCTTACACTGCTGAGGTTCGGAACAATACATTCCAAGCGGATATGTCATCTGCAAAAACACCGGCTTCATCGTATTGCTATGGATATTTCTACTTGTATTACCACACCGTATATTTTACCGGGAATATCCTTGATTTTAAAGGAAGTGGTTCTCAGTACTACAGATACGTTTACATGTATTTGAGCTACTCCAATTTGGCGAATTTGAAAGAATTCAACGATAATACCTATTCTTTCAATAATCTATTTACCTATTCTTATTGGTACTATAATGGTACAAATTATACGGATTGGGCTGGATTTAGTGGTGCAGGGGTAAATGGTTCACGCGACAATGGGGTTGATCCAAAGTTTGTCGACAAAACCAATAACGACTGGAGAGCTGGTGCGTGGGATGTTCAGAACAATGTGAGCTACATTTCTAAAAATGATTTAGATTGTAATAAAGTCGCGAGAAATCGCACCAAACACGATCGCGGTGGTTTAGAAACAACGACGGATTTGGAAAGAATGTCGACCAATTTCACAGTTCCGTCTACTGTCTGTGCTGGATATACCGCTGGTGCAACTTGGATTGCTTTAAAAAGTAATTACGCTTACGATAAAGCACGTAATTTCAATGTGTCGTATGCAGTAAACAAGGGCCCTAAGGTTAGCGCATTGGTTACTAAACAGCTTGCACAAGGAGATTCTGTAAAGGTCTATTTCCCAAAGCCATTAGTCTTGAATAATGCAGGGCCTGCGAGCATCGCGATCTTCATTGATTTGCCAGATGATAACAACAGCAATGATTCATTCATCTTTAATACAACCGTGAAGCCTGCTCCAGGTGGTGGAGTAATGACATTTACCACTTCTCCTACTTGGGCGTATTATCAGCCAGCGAAAAACAACGACGTAACTGTATTGGGACAGCCTGTAGAGTACTCAGTGAATTCACCCCGCATTTATTCTAACAAGGATTATTTGGGAAATGGTGGTGGAAACAACTGGGCTGCAAGCGTAGTTGCTAAGTGCAAATATGGTAAATCTGTAACGGGTGCTACAATTACTCCTCCAACGGCAACATCGGATCTGGTGGTTAAGTTCGTTACTACTGACAAAACTTTAGAAGATTCTACAATTACACTTTATTTGATTGTGAATGACAAAGGAAATGGTTGTGATACAATTATCAAGCGTGATGTATTGATCTATCCTACCATCGTACCAAACTTTACCAAGCCAAAACAGGCCTGTGTGGGTGAAAGTGTATTATTTGAGAATAAGTCGACAGTTACTTCAGGGAATATGGAATTCTTATGGGATTTCGGAACCGGTAAAGTGAAAGATAATACGGATGCACCGGATCCAGTATTTGTTTACAATACTCCAGGTACATATAAAGTGTTAATGTTGGCGAAAACATTGCCTTATGGATTCCCAAGCAAGGACAGTGTGACGTTCCAAGTAAATCCAGTGCCTACAGCGAGCTTTAGCAAAAAGAATGCTTGTGAAGGTTACAATTTATCATTCACCAACCAGACTACACCAAGTAATGCTACAGTAAGTTGGGATTTCGGAGACAACAAAGGTGTGAGCACTTCAAACAATCCTACTTATAAGTACGCAAGCAAAGGGTCTTATTTGGTAACGATGACTGCTGATTTGGCGGGATGTCTTTCAACTGCAGTTCAACGTGTATATCAATTTGAGAAGCCAAAAGCTGCTTATAAAGTGGTAAGTGGAGATTGTGATAACAAAGATTTCGTATTTGCGAACAATAGCAGTATCGGATCTGGTTTGATAGGTGCTTATTGGAACTTTGATGATAACAGCGTAAGCACAGACATGGCTCCAAAGCATATGTTTGGTTCTTCTGGTAAGAAGAATGTTAAATTGGTTATCACTTCAGAATTTGGATGTAAGGATTCGGTAACGAACATCGTAGTTGTTAAAGAAAGTCCAAAGGTGAGTTTCATCAATGGTCCTGCATGTTCTTTGAAGCCAACAGAGTTTACCAATACTACTCCTGCGGTAGCGAATGCAATTCCTAGTTATCAGTGGGTATTCAGTGATGGTACATCAACCAAAGCAGAATCACCATCACGCAGTTGGGGATCATTGGGACCTAAGACAGCCACTTTGACAATTTCATTGGATAATGGTTGTACTTCTTCTAGTACCAAATCTTTGGAAGTATTGATTCAGCCTAAGGCTTATTTCAGTGCTGCCGATGTTTGCGCAGGTCAGCCAATCGTATTCAATAACAGCACATCATGGGCTCAGGGCGATATTAGCTATTCATGGGATTTCAGTGATAACACTACTTCAACTGAAAGCGATCCTTTGCACACTTACAACGTAAATGCAACTACTACTTACAACGTAACGTTGAAGGCGAAAATTGCAGGTGGATGTTTGGATTCATTCACTCGTCAGATTACCATCAATGAAGGTCCTAAGACTTGTGATTTCCAAGCAACTCCAGACTATGCTTTCGGATACTACGGAATGAAGTTTGAGCCAATGAATGCCTCAGGCGCTACAGGAGCTCAAGGTACCGTTACCTATACTTGGGTAATTGAGAATGGTGGAAAGCAAAATGGTCCTACCGCTCAATTCAACTTCTTGAAAGATGGTAGCTACCAAGTAACAATGTATGCCGTAACCAAGTCAACAGGTTGTGAGTGCAGTGCAACAAAGACTGTACTTATGAACCGTGCGTCTGCGAAGAGCTTGGCGACTTCAGGTGTTGCCGTTTATCCTAACCCAGCCATTGGAAGCTTCAATGTGGCTATGACTGAATCATTCGGATCAGCAGTGAGCATTGTAGTAACCAACATGAGTGGTGCAGCGGTTAAGTCGATCAATGTGATGAACAACGGTCTAGTAAATGTTGACACTCGTGATTTGAGTGAAGGTGTTTACATGGTTCGCGTTCAAAGCGGAAGTCGTATTGCAACAGAAAAGATCACTATCACCAAGTAATTGGTTCGATACATATATTGAATGAGTAGAGAGGGGCGCCCGCAGGGCGCCCCTCTCTTTTTTAATTAGATTCGTTCACAGTGTATTGTCTGACTCGTAATCGCATTGTAATTTTACCTCATGAATGTTGGTGATTCTCCCGATCCTTTTTTTCAGCCCAATGATATGGATCATGCGGAGCAATCGCACCAGCCGAATCCGGCCCAATTGCTGCACAACAAGGCGAAAGCGGCCTTGGCTCTCGGTGAAATTTATGAAGCCAATATCCTGATTCGGAAAGCTTTGGAGTTGGATGCTTCGGAAAGTAATATTGTGTTAGCCAAGGAAATCAAACATGAAATGGGTTTGAAAGCACTTGCCAAAGCCCAACAGTATTTTGAAAAGGGTAGACGGGATGAGGCGTACGATGAAGCGAAGAAAGTTATTCAGTTGATGGGTGAATCGGCGGAGGCGCAAGAAATCATCGACCAGATAGATCAGAAAAATCAACGTTCAAAATCCAAAGGGAAGTCGGTTTGGATTCTGATAATCCTATTGTTTGTGGCGGGCATCGCTGCGATGTTGGTCTATTACCAGAGCTTTAGTGAAGAGCAAGCGGCTTGGAGTGAGGCAAATCAGGAGGCTAGCATTCCATCGTATCAACATTTTTTGGAAAAATTCCCTAAAGGTAAGTTCGGGTCGATGGCTCGCGAGGCACTTAAAACGCTTTACGAGAAAGATGAACAGCTGTGGAATTCGGCATTGAATCCCCCCGATAAATCCAATTTGGGTCGGTATTTGTTGGCCATGGAAGCTGCCGGAGGTATGCATATCGAAGATGCCAAGCTGATGATCGATTCGTTTGACTTTGATATTGCTTTGCGCGCGGGTAGTTTGGAAGCGTTGCAAGGATACATCAGCGCGCATCCCAACGGGGTTTATTTCCAGTCGGCTAGAAATATGCTCACAACCTTGGTAACACCAGAGGAGAAAACATCGCTTATCGCCTATTTACAGACCTTCTACGAGCTTTTTGCCAATGGAACTCATAAAGAGTTGTTGTCGTACTTCGATGAGTCCACGCCCCGATTTATGGATAAAACGCAAATCAATAAAGCAGATTTGTACGATTTGTTTCAAAAAAATCAAGATGGGGTGGTAGAGGAGGAGATTACGATTGATACGGCATCGTTCTCGGTGAGCAAGGACAGCAGCGGCACGTACAGGTGTAAATATCAATTGGATTCGCATCGTAAAGCCAAAAAGGAAATCGAAGTGCCCAAGAAAAAAGGTAAGTTACGGTTGTTCAAAACCGAGACCATAATTACGCATTACTATGCGAATCAGTCGGTTACAGTGATGTTGAATCGAGAAAAGAAGATTCAAGAATATGCGGTACGGGTATTGAGTTCTCGAAAAGAGACCGAATAGAGGTTTTACAGGTGTTTCAGCGCTTCGCGTTTAGATAGTCAAAGCTATTTACAAGGCACCACTCGGTTTTGCAGATTGATTTGTGGGGTCTGAAGAGGTTTGAATTCCACCATTGTGGACGACATTTCATTGGGATAGCCCAGTAAATACAGGTAATGGTGGGAATTTACATTTGAATCACCTTTCGTTAGTGCAGTTGTATTCCCTACGATTGTTTTCCCGTTTGATTCCTTGATTTCGTATTTTTTTTGTTTCAGGTCGATGCGTAATTCATTTTGAAATGAGTCGCCAAAATTCCAACGGCCGCTGGCGGCAGCGATGAGCAATTTCTCTTCAAAAGCCAATATTCCAATGACCGAAACGAGGAAAGTTATGCCAGATACGGCGGCCATCGACTTGAAGGGTAAAAGGCGAAGAGGCAGTTTCAATTTTGATAGTTGAAGTATAGCAATTACTCCGAAAATGCAACTGCACCACATCAGAAAGTGAATGATACACAATACGGCATTGACGATGGAAATCGAAAGAAATATAAGAGAAATGATTAGTCCAAATATCTTCTTCCGCGAAAAAATAATTGGTCACATATTGGTAATTACCAATGATAAACGCGAATTTTTTGGGCTCACCGTTGTAGATCAATCACGACTTACAAAGTAAACAAATCTTCGTTTGTCTGATTCGTCCTTTATTCGATGTATCAGTCCAGGCGAGGCAACTTCTATTTGGGCGAGGATGCGATGTCGTTTTGCTTTCCTACTTTCAAGTTCCATATAGTCAATTCCCAACAGTTGGTCCAATTCCTCGGTTGTTAAGGTTTTGGAATTGTGCCGGATAATTCGCTGAATCAGGGGTGTTTGTTTTTTCCTTTTGATGCGGTTCTTTAAAAAAATGAATACCGCAATAACGAGTAAGATGATTCCAAATAGGATTGATATTGCAATTTCTTTTGGATATTGCTGAAAGTAGCTAGGATTTAAGATGATTTTCTTAGCCTTGGATTTGTGACTATTCCAAAAGGTGACCATGCTCACTTCCGGGAGGTTCTCATTGCTGGGATGGTGTATATCGTTGGAGAAGAAAAGGGAGTTGTTGTCTACTGATATGTTTTGGTATGTTGTTTTAATTCCTAGTTCTTCTTGGGTTACTTGTATGAATTCCAATGTTTTAGGGTGAATCAACATGGCATTTCGATTGTCTAATACCAGGATGTAGTCGGTTGTATAATGGATAATTTCTGCTTGGAAATTTTGTAATTCGTTTTGAACGATGGGGAATCGCTTCCAGGTGAGACTAGGTAAATCGAGTTGATAAAAGTAGGGGTCGGAAATATTTTCTTCTATGCTATTTCCACTCAAAGAGTTGCTGAAAAGGTAGAGTTGGTCTTTGACTCTAATTACGCATCCTTTGATATATGAGGGTTTTTGCCCGGAGGTTTTTACCAGATACCACTCTTTGCTATCGAAGTTAAAACTTTCAATATTGTTGTTTGTCACAAATTGGCCGTAACCCCCTAGGGTAAATATTTGACCGTTGTATTCAAAAAGATATCGCCAAAAGTTGCTGCCATGGTAGATGGATTTGTCCAATCGAATTACAGTATCACCGGTAATTTTAAAAAGGTATCGCAGTCCGTGAATATTCAATAAGGTGTCTTGCCCAAGCTGAACAAAAGCGCCTTTTCCCATCAATAGTTCATGTTTGTCTGCTTCTTCTCGTAAGATGGGTTGAATGATTTTCTCAATGAGCAATTGCTGTTTGAGGGAAAGTCGTTGAGCGATACTTATGTTGGGTAGAAAAATAGAACCAATAATTGTAAGCAATAGAATTAAAAATCCATGCGACTTAATTTTTATGCCGTAGAGACGATGTTTCAAAATTGCTAAAATCATGTTATAATATTGTACAACAATGTTAGATTTTTAAATTGGATTGGTCAAGAGTGAAGGTTTATTACTTAGTAAAGTCTTTTAAAGAATTTATGGACACTAAGGTGTTTGGTCTGGGGTATTGATGAATTGCGGAACTCGGATGTTCGATGTGAATTGGGCGGGTGATAAATCAGAATCGATTTAGTGCGGTTTGTTGGGCTCCGAGGAAATGATTATCTTTGCAACCCTTTAAAGGTGACCCATTCCCATGTGCATTACCACCGGGAGATTAGGTTTCGGCCAAGTCAAACAACCAAATCGGGATGTAGCGCAGCCCGGTAGCGCACTTGCATGGGGTGCAAGGGGTCGTGAGTTCGAATCTCGCCATCCCGACCAACAAAAAAGCCTTAGACGAAGTCTAGGGCTTTTTTATTCGAGCCGAAGTCAACCAGGGGTTGAATCGCTGCAACAGACAAAAGGCACTATCGATTTTCTATATCACTTAACGCCTCCATAAAGCTTATAATTTCATTGATTTCACTTTTAGATAGATTTAGAGGTTCCCCACTAAGCGTTTGATGATCAACTGATAATCCTATGCCTTGCCCACCCCCTTTGTTATAAAAGTCCATCACTGATTCTAGGTCAGACATACTCCCGTTGTGCATGTATGGAGCCGAGTATTTAACATTTCTCACGGAAACTGTTTTGAATGAATGATCGTAAAAGGGGGCTGTTTCCTTCATTCTACTATTAATTCTGCCTCTATCGTTATCTAGCTCTGCTCTTGGGGCGGGCCAACTTTTAGGGATACCAAGTACTTCACTTTCGCTTTCTTTGTAATCTGGTGGTACTAATCCTAAGAATGAGGGAGCAAAATGACAAGTTCCACAAGCTGCTTTACCCATGAAGAGATTAAATCCGGCGATCACATTTTTGTTTGTACTAGAAATTTCTTTTCTAACCAATTTGTCGAAATACGAATTATAACTTTTCAAAGAGGATACATAGGCGGTTAGGGCGAATGAGAGAGTTTGAGGATTTATCACTTCTCCTTCGTATTCGTTAAATACTTTTTTAAATAACGGAGGATATTTTTCTGAACTTGATATTTTTCTTAAAATTTCCGCTGTAGAAGTTGCGAATTCTAGAGAATCATTTATTACATGTTCTAATTGGTTTTGCAGATTCTCGGTCCGTAAATCCCAAAAAAATCTCTCACTTGTTACGCAATTATACAACGTCATGGAATTTCGTTTCACCGTTTTCCCTTCAATGGAAGCCATACTTTTGGGATATCCATCAGTAAAGGCTAATTCAGGTTTATGGCATGAACCACATGACATTTTTTCGGATTTTGACAACAAGGGGTCGAAAAATAGCATTCTCCCAAGATTTTCACAATCCTTAGTAGTAAACTGTTTGGGGAGTTTGGAAAAATAATCAATATTAAAGAAGTCATCTGAAAATAAATTCTGAGAATTTTCATTCCATGCAGCACCAACACTTTGGGTTTCGGAAAGTTTCTCAATACTTAATTCGGATCGGGCAATATCTAGATATTTATATAGTGGATTCAAATATTCTGTCAAAAATTCAAATCGATTGAATCGATTGAAATCGTTATTTTTTTTGAAATATAACTTACCATTTTTTAATACAGTGTTGATTTTATTTGCCAAATCCTTATTGATAGACATGAGATTCGGACTATAAAGTTCAAAATCCTCGTTTAAGGTTTTCCAAACTTCTTTTGCGTCTTCTATAGACGACAATGTTCCTGGCGCATCAAAACCGGAAAGCCCCAAGCTGAAAAGTCTAATTAATTCAACTCTAGATGCTGCAAAAAATTCATAATCGTAAATTTTTGTAAATTCAGATATTTGATTGGTAACTTGTAGTAAATGATTTATTTCATTTAAAAGTTCAGATTGCTGGGGATTATTATGCCATTCACCTATTAATTCATCCATTACCTGAAGCCCGTGTGGCTCAATAATATTACTTGCAAAACTATTTTTCTCTAATTTGGGTAAAGGGGCACCGTTAATTAATTCTTTCACGAGCATTCCATTTTCCCATTCCGCAAGGTATTCCCATTGCTTGAATGCATTTCTAACTGCTCTATACTGATTTACTATTTTTTCTTTATGAGGGTTATTCAATACAACTGATTTGAAAGTTGCCAATTCGGATTTGAATTTTTGCAATCGATATTTATATCGAATTTCTAATTCGTTACTTGTATTGGTTGATTTCATCGTTGTTACTGCTGCCATAAGTGATAGCGATAACAAGATTGTTATAAAAACAAGTATTTTATTTTTCATTGGATAATAATTAAAAAAGCCGAGACAGAAAATGTCCCGGCTTTAATAAAAAAAGATCTTATTACTCCACGATTAATTTAACCGTTTCTCCTTTTTCGTTGCGCACAAAATACGCTCCTGATTTTAAATCAGACAAGTCTACAGTATCCATTCCTCTTGATACCTTTACACGCTTACCCAATTGATCGTAGATCGCTATATCAGCAGCATTAAGGATTTGAATAGTTCTAGAAGCTGGATTTGGGTATACAGTGAACATCTGTTGATTATTCATTAAATCACCTAAGTTGGCTAAAGGCGCCTGACCGAATCCGGTAATCGCGTAGGTTAATGAGTTGTTGTATGGGTAGGTGTTCGTGGTGTTAGGATGTTGAATGTTAACAAGCATGGTTTTTTCATCTAACATAGTAGCACCTGTAACTTCAGCCCCAGGAGAACATGCAGTAATTCTGATTAAGTCATTAAATGTTGGGTTAGAAATACTCATATCCAATAAATATAACTCGCAAACGATCGACACACCGTTGGGCATTCTGTTGAAAGTTGTGCCGTTCAAATCTTCTTGAATCATCATGTAATTTTTGTCACCAATTTTCATGAAATCAAGTCCGTCGGGATTTGAAAAGTGAATGTTTGGATAGTTAAATCGGCTATTAGAAGCAGATTGTGTTGTAAATGGACCACCTTCAATAAAACTCTTAACAGTGTTTGAATTAGGATCCAACTCAATAACTCTACCATAATAATCATTGAATTTTCCCAATCGAACTGAATCTGCGGCCATCGCATCGGTACCTGTAAAGGGCTTGCCGGTTTGAATTTTAAATCTTGTTTTGTAGCCATCAATCAATGATGGAGATACTACACCGGATTTAGCAACTCCGCTATTGAATGTAAATGCATCTCTGCCCGTTTCGGTAATGTACACTTTGCCGTTTAAGGTTGCACCCCATTCCAGACGATTGAACATAGACGCTCCTCTACGCAAAGCCACAGTATTAAGTTCTGACAAAGTATCTAAGTTGTTTTCAATGGTAATCCATTTTGATGGCGCATCATGTTTGTAAACATACAACTGACCATCAGTAAAATCATCGGCAGTTTTTGCGACGAACTTTGCTAAGATTCCTGGGCTTCCGTCTTCAAAAAGGTAAACAGTTTTACGATCTGGCATTAAAACTCCACCTTCCCATCCAGCGCGACCCCAGTTATACTGTTTACGAACCGCTTTTGCTGTCTTTGGGTTAATTTCTACCATCCAGTTTAAATTTTTATACTTGGGTAATTTCTTGCCATTAAATCCAGGAAAACCGGCAGGAGATGATGTTCCAATGACGAAATCCGATGTGTCCCGCATCCAAGTAGAGATAGATTTGTTGCTAGATTGCATCCATTCTTCGGCTGTCCATATTCTAGATCCACCATTTATACCGCCACAATTCATCCCTGTTTCTCCTACAGTATTCACGAAATCAACGTTAAAGAATTTTCCCTTTCTACCGTCAGCAAGCGTTTGTGGTAAGATATTGATTTTTCCAGTTGCGTCCTTCTTCACTTTGAACGCAGTCATTCCACCGCCATCGCCAATATTGTCATTTTTCACTGTCATTTCGTGATTCACGATAACATAATCCCCGTCAACATCTTTCATTACACCAATGAAATCGTGCCATTGCTTGGCAAAAGTTGCGTTGGATGCATTACCATAGGTAGATGTCGTAATTACTGTGTCAACACCTCCAATGAAAAGATTTTGAGTTACGAGTGGACTTTTGGGCATCCAGATAGTTTTGGAACTCCATGCTGTGTCGATTTGCATGGGAAAAGCATTTTGAGCTGAAGATTGGATAGCGCACAATCCAACTAGAGCGAACAGGAAAAATTTGGTTTTGGTCATAACGATTATTTTCTACAAATCACCGCGCCCGATTTTAGCTGATTTTGTATGTACAATTAACTTTAGTTTACGTGTTGTCCGATGACTTAATGAAAATTTCAAATTCATTAAGGAAGGCGTAATAATCCGATAAGAATATTTATGGAATAATCGGACAAACCAACCCCTCTTCGTCGGACTGAAATTGACCCCCTCGGCAAAGGATAATCAATGACGAATAATAAGGAGTTAAACACTGGTAACATTGGGTATTTTGAGTTGTGAATAGTTCCGATGAAGTGGGGTCAAATTAGAGCGACGAAGAGGGTTTATCGTCAGCGTTTTTCCCAGCAAGGGGTCGTGAGTTCGAATCTCGCCATCCCGACCCAGTAAAATCAAGGCCTCAGAGAAATTTGGGGCCTTGCTGTTTTTGGAAAAATTTACAAATCGGTTATAAAAAATATGTCGACAAGTAATTGCCCATTTGGAGAATTAAAAATATTTGTCATATGTTCGTATACAAATTGATTAAATGATTGGAGGGTCTTTCTAGTGAGTAATGATCCTACATCTTTCTAGAAGCCCCAGAAACAATTCATCAGACTCACAAAACTTCGTACAGATGACAAAGAAAAAATACTCCATTTCCGCCGGCCTTATCTATTTGGCAATGGTTCTATTCACAGCAAATTCACTATCCGCACAAACCAAAAAATATCCTGCGGCCAAGAGCTTGTTGCGACAAGAATTTCACCCTGAGGAAGGCTTTGCCAACTTACGTGCTCTTCAGTTAGGGAAAGAGGGTGTTCTGCTTACATCAGAAACCTATAAAATAGAAAGAGGTGAAATGCGCTACCATTACGATATCGTCAATACCGACCTTAAAATTATTAAAGAGTATGTTCTATCTGTGGACAGGATGGTGATTGGATCTGGGATGGATCAACGAGCATTTTTGGGACTAACCAATTATCATCATTTGTTTTTTGGTAAAAAGAACTTTATCCTTCACACTGTACCTCGGTCTGGATTGGGAGAGGCTACCGAAGTGCTGGGGTCTTTTCCCATCGAAGGCGTCATTCAATTCGTCGCATCTCTGCCGGATAAATTAGTCCTTGTCATTAGGAGTAAATCAGCAGTTTCTTTACTATTTATCGATTGGAAAACCGGTGATACCCACGTGACACCGATAAAATTACCGGAGGATGTAAAAGCAAAGAAAGCAACCATTTTAAGTTTCCAAGAGATTACGAGCATCAATGAATTTGCAGTAATCCTTCGAATCAATGAAAAAAGCGGGTACCACAATCAATGTTTGATGTACTCACCCAATGGCGATTTGGTTAGAACCATTGAGATAACTCCAAAGCAAGACATTGTGTTGATTGAGTGTAAAATAACAGCAACAGACAAGACGAAATTCATTTTTTCAGGCACGTACAACAACAAATTACATAATCAAAAGTCGTTGTTGGCCGAAGGTTTCTTTTTCGCCGAAAGCGATACGCGCGGTTTAAAGTTTTTAACCCCAACCAACTTTCTTGATTTGGAGAATTTTACTGATTTCTTGTCGGATCGAAGGCAAAACAGTATCGATAAGCGTGTGGAAAGGGCAGAGAATGCGGGCAAGCAATTGACCATGGATTATTTGATGACAATACACCCCATCGTTACATTGTCTGATGGTTACATGTTGGTGGGTGAGGCATTTTATCCAACGTATCACAGAGAGGAGCGAATTGTCAACGGCAATAGAACCTATACTACTGTATTTGATGGTTACCAATATACACATTCAGTTGTCGTGAAGTTCGACGTCAATGGCAACCGCAAGATGGATCAATGTCTGCCATTGAAAATTGGTTATAAGCCCAAAGATGTTTTGAAATTTGTAACGGTGAATGCATCGGTTCCAAATCAGATTTCCTTGAGTTATGTTACAGACGACCTTTTGACTTACAAGATTTTCGACCAGTCAGGTACGGAAATTTCACAGAAGAAATGTGAGATTGTAGCCACTGGCAGAGAAGATGAACGAGTAATTAGAACTATTTCCCTTATGCGTCACTGGTACGATGCAAATTTTATCATATCAGGTTACCAAACCACAAAAGACGATGATGGTAACAAAACAAAGGTGTTTTACCTCAACAAAGTACAGATTATGGAGTGATTTGTTCGGAGCGAAATTTCATTTCTTATCCGTATTTGGCGGGCTGTTTCATTTTACCAAAGTAGGTTTGGATTTTTGAAGCACAATAATTTCTGGTTGATGTTGTAATTTCACGACCTACATGAATCAACAAGCTGCCCCCATAGAATTTAGATCCGATACCTTTACCCAACCCTCAGAAGCCATGTTGCAAGCCATGTTTGCAGCACAAGTTGGTGATGATGTTTTCGGGGAAGACGTTACCGTGAATGCCTTGGAACGCAGTGTAGCCGATTTCTTTGGTATGGAAGCTGGATTGTTCTGTCCGTCGGGCACAATGACAAACCAAATCGCCATTCAGGTGCATACCCAACCCGGAGATGAGGTGATCTGCGAAGCGGGTTCCCACGTCTATTTTTATGAAGGCGGTGGCATCGCCAAGAATTCAGGTGCACAAGTTCGGTTGGTTCAGGGTTCGTTCGGACAAATAACAGCAGCGCAGATTTTGCCTGTGATTAACCCGGACGATGTGCATCGTGCAAGAACCCGTTTGGTGAGTTTGGAAAATACCTGCAATCGCGGGGGAGGCAGTTGTTATAATTTGGCGGAAATCGCAAAAATTCGTTCACTGTGCGATGCGCATGGACTTGGACTTCACTTGGATGGGGCGAGACTGATGAACGCCATAGTGGCGAACCAAGAAAATCCGAAAGATTATGGCAAGATGTTTCACAGTATATCGCTGTGTTTGAGCAAAGGTTTGGGGGCTCCGGTGGGCAGTGTGCTTCTGGGCGATGCGGCTTTTATCAAACAGGCACGCAGGGTGAGGAAAGTGATGGGCGGCGGGATGCGACAGGCAGGGTATTTGGCGGCGGCCGGACTCTTTGCGATGGAACACAACATCAATCGTTTGGCAGAGGATCATGCCCACGCGAAGTTGTTGGCATCGGCGTTGGTAAGCTGCAATTGGGTGGGTGAAATCTTCCCGGTGGAAACCAATATTGTGATTTTTGAGGTTTTGGGAAATGGTGATTCAGCTGCTGGTATTAGTTCAAGTCTCAAAACCGCCCCGGAAATTATTGCCGCTCTGTTATCGCAAAACATCCGTGTATCGGCGATGTCGCCCACGCACATCAGAATGGTTACCCATTTGGGCGTTACTCCAGAAATGATTCATCGCACCGTAGAGGTTTTGAAGGGTCTTTGATGCCGTGACTTTCCGCCGCGTGCAGATTTTAGGGTGTTGTGAGGCTGAGACTCAAAAGTTTGATGTTTGGGGTAGGTAGGTTTCGTAATTCGATAATCAAATAGATTACAATTCAACCATCTGCTGCTGTATGGTGTTGATCAGTGTCGGTGACAAATGGTGCTGGTAAGCCATATCCGACCATAGCGATCGTCCTTCCTGAATTTCTCTTATGATCTGTTCTGCCTGTTCGATGCTAAAAGTGTCCGCAATTTTCAATAGGTCTTTTCGTGCGATTTGCTCTCGTTTCCCGCAGATGGAAAGGGCGCGACTCACCTTGTGAAACTTCAACTTTGGATTGAGCGCATAAGTGAGGTCATAAGCCGGCGACAGATGCCATTGATCCGTTTTGGGATGATACGTAAAACTGTGGTTTTTTAAATGGTCATCGATGTTGTTAAATACCACGTTAAAAACCATCCGCCTGAAAAGTTGCTGCAGTTCGCTGAGCGGTATTTTTAGAGCCATTGCCAACTTGAACAGATTTTCATAACTGCTATCCTCGGTGTTTTGATAGTCCCAGCCCGTTAATCCGGAAGCCGTAAGTACATGCTGTTTCTGGTTGTTCTGTCGGTCAAAGCGATGCGTAGCGAAGTGCTGCCCTTCCCAAAGTTCGCAAGGCATCATGTCAATACCGTGTTGCTGGGCGATGCTCGCGTAAATGAATTCAATGGTTTCCTTCGGATGAGAGGGGTCGTTCTCGAGGTTAAGTTTTACCAAAAAGTAATCATGATGCGGTCCATAAAGCAGATCGCCGGGCATAATTTGGTTCGTTTTGCGATGCCGAGCTACCAGTATTTTTGGACGCATCCCGCCGGCAGATGTTCCGATGCGAAATAGATTCAAGAGGCCTTCCGCATTAGCAATTTCGGGCATCAATGATTCTTTGTCAGCCAGTATTTCTTTGAGCAATTGTGCCATTTCGGCGATGCGAAAACTACTCGGAGCATCCATCGTTAAAGTGGGCTCATATTCCCAGGCGCCCATACCACGCCGACCTACGTATGCCAGTTGCTCTAAAGCGTTCAACTGAATGGGTTTGCCTTGGGTGTTTAGCCATGATTGAAACAAGTGGTTTCCGAAAACATCGGGGAGTGAGTCTGCAAACATGGGTGGCAACCCTCGAAAGGCCTTTCCTTCGAACTGTGGGAAGGATTGTATTTCAGGGTTGCGTTTGATGATGAACGGCAGGCTTTTACTATTATTTGTGGTGAGATAATCAGGGCTGTACTGAAAATAACTGCAGCGTTTGTCGTTGTCGTATCCCAACCGACCGATTTCTTCTCCGAAAAGTTTGATATTTAGGATATCGCCCATGGTTTAATAGTACGATGAGATGGAATTGCTGGGCTGTGATTTCTCCAGCGATTGAAGTCCTTGGTGGATTTGACTGAGCAAATCAAAGTGATACGCCACTTTTAGCAGATTGTCGATTGTGGAATTTTTTCCCATTTCGATATTCTGAATGGTGTTTCTCGACAGATTGAGCAGGGTGGCGAACTCGTCGCGGGACAGTTTTTGCGCCTCCCTTTTTTCCCGACAAATCTTTCCGATACTCAGTTTGATGTCCTTGATGGTGACGATTTCGAATACCATTTTAACTATTATATTGGTTAAATATATTCGAATATACTATAAATAACTAATAAAATGGTTTATTGACTGATTTTAATCAGTATTTGTTAAGTGAAAATTGTCAGGGAAATTTGCTCGGTGCGATTCTACTTACCCGTGCTTGCGCAACTTGAGAATCACCATCTTACTGGTAGGTGTGTTGCTCTTGTCGGCCACGGAATCAATCGGTACCAAAATGTTGGCCTCGGGGAAGTACGTCGCGGCGCAGCCCAACGGAATATTGAAGCTCAAAATGATGAATTTCTTTGCCACACGCTCCACCCCGCCGTGGAAATTGTATAAATTCACCAATTCGCCAGCCTCAAAACCCAACTTCTTGATGTCTTTGGGGTTCATGAAAATGACACGCCGTTCGTTCTCCACCCCGCGATATCGATCGTTTAAGCCATAAATGGTGGTGTTGAACTGGTCATGACTTCTAATCGTCATCATCATCAATTCATCGTTGGCCACGGTAATCGCCACCGGTGTTGCCACATTGAAATTGGCTTTGCCATTCAAGGTATTCCACTTTCCGTCGCGGGCCGAGTTGGGCAAAT
>Ga0102875_1000085_pt1 | contig 42168 bp, 28 predicted proteins | sample Colrivmet1547B02_FD_78185 | JGI IMG/M metagenome (GOLD analysis project Ga0102875, IMG submission 78185) | Estuarine microbial communities from the Columbia River estuary - metaG 1547B-02 | ecosystem: Environmental > Aquatic > Marine > Intertidal zone > Estuary | place: USA: Columbia River... | reverse complement strand
CTATCTTTGCGCCATGGCGCTCAGTAGTCACGAAATCAAACAGAAGTTTTTGTCGTTTTTTGAATCAAAGCAACACACTTTCGTTCAAAGCTCACCCATCGTTGTCAAAGGCGATCCAACCCTGATGTTCACCAACGCGGGGATGAATCAGTTCAAAGACTATTTCTTGGGTAATTCCGAAGCACCCTATAAACGGGTTGTCAATTCACAAAAATGCTTGCGCGTGAGCGGAAAACACAATGATTTGGAGGAAGTTGGTCACGACCACTACCACCATACCATGTTTGAAATGTTGGGTAACTGGAGCTTTGGCGATTTCTTCAAGCAAGATGCCATTGCTTGGGCTTGGGAATTGATGACCGAAGTGTACGGTTTACCCAAAGATCAATTGTATGTCACTGTTTTTGAGGGTGATGCAGCTGCCAATATTCTGTTCGACCAAGAAGCGCATGATCGTTGGGCACAGTTCATTGATCCCAACCGGATTTTGAAGGGCAACAAAAAAGATAATTTCTGGGAGATGGGCGATACGGGTCCGTGCGGTCCTTGCTCCGAGATTCATTTTGATATGCGTTCGGCCGAGCAGCGCGAGGCCGTTGATGGCGCAACCCTGGTAAACCAAGACCATCCCGAAGTGATCGAAATCTGGAACCTCGTGTTCATGGAATTCAACCGCAAAGCCGATGGTAGCCTAGATCGTTTGCCAGCTCAACACGTGGATACCGGCATGGGCTTTGAGCGATTGGTGCGCGGAATTCAAGGAAAATCAAGCAATTACGATACCGATGTTTTTCAATTCATCATCCAAAATACCGCTAAATTGTGTGGTAAGAATTACGGCGATGATGAGGAACAGGATATTGCATTTCGAGTGATAGCCGACCATTTGAGGGCGGTGAGTTTGTGTATTGCAGACGGACAGTTGCCATCGAATACGGGTGCGGGCTATGTCATTCGTAGAGTTTTGAGAAGGGCAGTTCGCTATGGTTATTCTTACTTGGGATTCCAGGAATCGTTCTTTAACCAGTTGGTTCCCGGATTGGCCGATTATTTTGCCGGCAGTTTCCCAGAACTAAAAGCCCAAGAGAGTTTTGTTCAGCGTGTGATTCAGGAGGAAGAAAATTCATTCTTCAGAACCTTGAGCTCAGGTATGGGGCGTTTGGGTGCTTTCATCGATCAGCATCCCAAGGGTGTTGTGGATGGTGCCACTGCGTTTGAATTGTACGATACCTTCGGTTTCCCAATCGATTTAACCGATTTGATTGCCCGCGAACGTGGGTGTTCGGTGGATATGGACGGATTTCAAGTCGCTTTGCAAGCACAAAAGAATCGCTCTAAGGCCGATGCGGTGAAACAAACGGGCGACTGGCATACTATTATGGCCGACAGCGATGAGTCGTTTTGTGGGTATGATACCACGCAATCGGTAACGGAAATTAGCCGACATAGAACCATCATAGCCAAGGGCAAGAATTTGTACCAAGTAGTCTTGGATGTTTGTCCGTTTTACGCCGAAAGTGGCGGACAGGTGGGCGATTCAGGTCAGTTGGTAGGTCAGGATGGCGAAATTGTGCGGGTTATAGATACCCAAAAAGAGAATAAATTGCATGTATTGGTTTGCGACAAGCTGCCAAAAAACATGGATCAGGCATTTACGGCCCAAGTGGATGTGAATCGCAGAAATAGCATTAGTAGCAATCACAGTGCGACACACTTGATGCACAGCGCGTTGCAAGAGGCTTTGGGTTCTCACGTGGCCCAGAAGGGGAGTTTGGTGAATGAATCGGCTTTGCGTTTTGATTTTTCGCATTTTGGTAAGATGACCGACGAAGAAATCGCGCAGGTTGAAGTGAGGGTGAATGAAAAGATTCGCGAAGGCATCGCATTGAAAGAGCATCGCAACGTTCCGATTGCGGAGGCGCAGAAAATGGGTGCTACGGCCTTGTTTGGCGAGAAGTACGGGGAGTTTGTGCGTGTGATTGAGTTCGATGCCGACTATTCCATGGAATTGTGTGGTGGAACGCATGTATCGAACACGTCGCAGATTGGCTTCTTCAAGATTTTGGGTGAGTCGAGTGTGGCTGCCGGTGTTCGAAGAATTGAAGCGGTTACACAGCAATCGGCTTTGGATTACATCAATGGCGAATTGGAGGCGTTGTCGCAGGTCAAAATCGCTTTGGGCAATCCAAAAGACGTTGTTTCTGCGGTGAGCAAGGTATTGGAAGAAAACGCATCGATGCGAAAGCAGTTGGAGCAAATGGAAGCGGAGCAGGTTTCGGCGTTGAAGTCGAGTTTGTTGCAAAAAGTGCAAACAGTTGCGGGTGTGTCAATGGTTTTGGAGCAATTGAACTTACCTAGCGCGGATGCGGCCAAGCAATTGTGTTTTCAGTTGAAGCAGGAGTTGAGCAATCCGGTGGTGGTTTTGGCGTTCTTGGCTGATGAAAAGCCCGGGTTGGCCATTTACATCGATGAAAAATGGGTTGCAGAAAAAGGTTGGAACGCAACTCAGATGATTCGTGAATGTGCCAAGGAAATCCAAGGCGGCGGCGGCGGTCAACCGTTTTTTGCTACGGCAGGGGGTAAAAATGCGGACGGACTTTCAGCGGCATTGGCATCGGCCAAAGGCATTCTAGGGGCTTAAACGAAAGGTTGGATTATTCCTTCCAAACTTGACCGTGAAATAATTTCACGACTTTCTTGGTTTCGAAGAAGGGTTGATCGTTGTAAATATCGCCGATGGCGTGCAACTTGATTTTTGTTTTTTGCGAATATTCAATCACTTCGTTGATTTCTTCGGCCAAATCACCTCCTTTTAATAGGAAGAAACGGGGTTTTCCGCTCCAGTGATTTTCCATCCACTTCCAGAGTTCGATTGCGGGTGCTACGGCACGAGCTATGGCGCCATCAAATTTCATGGGTAGTAATTCGGTGCGCTCTTGAATGGCTGTTGCGTTTTTGAGTCCCAAAGCATCTATCACCGCCTTAACGACAGCGATTTTCTTGCCGATGCTATCCACGAGAGTAAATTCTACATTTGGGAACATGATGGCTAGTGGAATCCCTGGAAATCCGCCACCGGTGCCGATATCAATAAAATGCTGTCCGGGCATGAACTCGCAAGTCTTAGCCAATGCCATTGAATGAAGCACGTGGTGAATGTAGAACATGTCCATGTCTTTGCGAGAAATCACATTGACACGCGCGTTGTGATCGGCGTAAAGCGGACCCAGTTGTGTGAATTGTACTTTTTGTTCCTCGGTTAGATTGGGGAAGTGTTGGAATATAATTTCTGGTCCTACCATTTGATTTTTTTGGTGAAAAATGCGTTGATCCCAGTGACTACGTACCAGAAAGATTCAAAAAGGTTAAAAACAGGGTAAAAAGTGGTTGATTTCCGCATTTGAAGGAGTTTCCCTTTTTGATAGAAAACAACCCATTCGGGAATCAATTTTAGTAACATGGCAATGATGGGCCACAAAATCTGACTGCCTAGGATGAACCAAAGGATGATGGTTGTCCAGAAGAATAATTGTGCCATAGGATAAATTGCTAGGAGTTGTTTTACCCCTTTTTGATACGATTTTCCTACCCATAGATGTCGTTTCTTTTGCTTCCAGTAAGCGCTCCAGTTTGCAGGGCCATCGCTGTAGCAGAAGGCGTCTGGGTTCACGCAAATTGCGGTGTTACTGGCGTTTGCGGCTTCTTGTACGAAAAGATCGTCATCGCCCGCGGGAATATGGTGATGGCTGCTAAAACCATTCACTTCGTTGTAAATGTTGCGGGTATAAGCCAAATTCCGACCCACGCCCATGTAGGGTTTACCCGAGGCCGCTAGGCCGAGGTAATGCATTGCGGTAAGCAAATTCTCATGGTGAATCAATGCGCCCAAAAAGCCAGTTCCAGTTTTCAAAGGTGCGGTACCCAAAATGATTTGCTTTTCTCTTGTGAACTGAGTGGCCATGTGTTTAAGCCATTGGTCGCTGCTGGGGACGCAGTCGACATCGGTTAGCAAGAAATGGTCGTATTGTGCCTTTTTGATTGCCAATGTCAGTGCCAATTTTTTACCACCCATTTTAACAAAGTCGGCATCGAGTGAAACGACTTTTAGTTTGGGATGCAGTTCTTTTTGTTCGATAAGAAACAGGGGCGTATCGTCGGTGCTACGGTCGTTGGCGATAATGACTTCGAAGTTCGGGTAGTCTTGTGCCAGCCAGTTGGGAAGGTTTTTTTCTAGCAGGGGTAGGGCATTTCGCGATGCGATGATGATGCTAATTCCCGGCGCAGATGAAACAACGGCTTGAGATTCGGTTCGCTTTATTTTGGTGAAAAATCCAAATAAATAAATGAAGGCAAAAATCATCGTCAAACCAACCACAACGGCAAAAGAAACATCGATACGTTCGAAGGACAGTTGTTTTATGAAATCTTGTGTATTCAATTCAATTAAGAGGTTTAAAGAACAAAGTTAATCAACCCCTGCTAAATCCAAATGAATGGGGATTGATTGGGGAAAAGGTTTGCGGAGAATGGGATGCGATAAATCAGCGGTTCAGTAGCAATTCCTCGGTGCTGATTTTGATGTTTTTGGAAATAGCTTCTGTGGGTAGGTCACTTTCGTCGCCGTTAAATGGGTCTTCGATTTCCTCGGCAATGAGTTCGATGCTTGCCAAAACGTAGAGCACAAACATGGTTACGGGGGCAATCAAGAAGTTGAGTTGGGTGCTGTAAACGATGGGGAAAATCATCACATACAAAAAGATGAATTTTTTGATAAATACCGAATAGGTAAAAGGGATGGGGGTGTTTTTGATGCGTTCACAACCGCCGCAAACATCCATGAGTTTATTGATTTCTACTTTGAAATGTTCGATGTCGGCATGCGTCAGTAACCCATGTTGGATATCCATTTTTAGTCCTGCTACAAACAACTTGGCGATGGTTTGAGGTTGGTGGCGCGACTTTTTAATGGTATTTATATCCATGGTAATCGATGCATGAACTGGGTTTTCCGAGAAAAAATGGGCGGGGATTTTGCGGTCTTGGAGATGAAACCTAAGCGCGGTAGGAAATAAGCTGAGCAGGGATTGGTAATATTCTCTGCGTTGCACGTCTGTTTGGGGCAAGATGGCATTGAGATGAATGCAGAGATTGCGAATGGCATTGGTTAATTCGCCCCACAGTCTGCGTCCTTCCCACCAGCGGTCGTAGGCGGTGTTGGTTCTAAAGACGAGAAACAGCGATAACGTAAATCCCAAAATTGAATAAATGATACCAATGTTGGAAACCATGGATACTGATTTATAATCTTTGAATAAGACTGTTTCAACGTAGGCCCAAGCGGCGCTGTAGGTACCAACGCCCAAAAGTAATGGCCACAGGCGTTTTAGCGTTTCTGCTTTGTGCACTCTAAAAACAAAGGTGAACCAATCCTTGGGGTTGTATGTGATCATGGCGCAAAATTAATCATGTATCGATACACCTGTCGAAAATAAATTTTTAACCGCCTTGGCTGAGGCCAGTGTAATCAATAAAATATGTTATAATTGAAAAGGTTTAACACAGCAGAGATTTAATATATGAAAAAAATAATTTTAGCAATGGCTTTGTTTCTGGGTTCGCTCGGTGCTGCAAACGCTCAAACAACCATTAAAAATGGTGGATTAGAAAATTGGAGAACAAGCAAGTTGTTGTTTAATCTAACAGCTACGTTGGAGACTCCACAAGGATGGAGCTCGTTTGATTCGGTGTTTAATATTATTAACTTTATTTCGGGTCAGAATACGCGGGTTACCTCACAGGTCAAAAAGAGTACGGCTATAAAAAATTCTGGACTTTCTTCGGCGCAGGTTACGACGTCAAATTATAGTGATTTGGGCTTGATGCCTGGATATTTGACAAATGCCAAGTTGAATATAAATGCAAATTTCGATTTCAATTTTTCCGGTGGGGAGGTGTTGGCATCGAAACCCATTGTTGCCAGTGCGATGGTGAATTATAAGCCAGCCACGGTTTATGATTCAGCCAATTTGTACGTTGAAGTTATCAATACTACATTGGGTGTGGATTCTATCATTGGTTATGGCATGAGTACTTTTGCTGGAACTACGAATTTTACCAAAATTGATCTTCCAATTTATTACGAGGACAAAACGCTTACCGCCAATTTATTGCGTTACTACTTCGTGAGCAGCTATGTGGATGATACTACTGAGTCGAACATGTTAAATAGTTCTTTGTATGTGGATGATGTGACCTATACTACCGTTAAAAGTGAGACTTACGCCTTGATGAGTGAATTGAATGTGGCTTGTTATCCCAATCCAACCACGGATGTGATTACGGTTACAGCAACTAAGGGAAATTCATTGGTTTGTGAAATTCATTCATCAACGGGTCAGTTGATGTTGGTGAAGCCATTTGATGGTTCTACTACGATTCGGGTTTCTGATTGGTCGGCTGGGGTATACACCTACAACGTAAAGGATCAATCGAATGTTATTGTTGGCCATGGTCAGTTGGCCGTGGTTCGTCCGTAATTGCAATTGAAGGAAATGAAAAACCCCTAGTTCTAAATTAGCCAAGAGGGAGTTGGGTTTCATACTTTAGTTGCTTACGTTTGTTAATGCTTCGCCTGGAATTAAACAATAACTAGAAAATACTCAAATGAAAAAATTGTACTCATTTTTATCGATTGGCTTTTTGGCGCTCAGCGCGATAGGTCAATCTACCCAAGATGTCACTTTTAAAGTTGACATGAATAGTTACACTGGCACCGCTTTCACAGGGGTATTTGTAAATGGTAATTATAATGGATGGTGTGGATCATGTAATGCTTTAACGGATGCCAACAAAGATGGTGTTTGGGAAGGCACATTCAACATCAAAGCAGATTCTATCGAATACAAATTCACTTTGGATGGATGGAAGGTTGAGGAGGCTTTAACATCAGGAACTTCTTGCACAAAGACAACAGGTGGTTATACCAATCGTTTTGTGAAATTGAGCGGAAATGTAACTATCGCTACTGTTTGTTGGAACAGATGTTCTCCTTGCGCTACAACTTCAGGTTTGAACAAAGTAAACATCGCATCTATGAATTTGTATCCTAACCCAACTCAAGGTTTGATTAACTTGAATTTGGGATTGACACAGAAAGAAACAGTGAGTGTTGTTGTTTATGATGTTAGAGGCAACAAATTATACAGCAAAACTTTGTCGGGTGCTACTGTGAACGAAACTATCGATATGACAGTTTATTCTGCTGGTGTTTACATAGTGAGCGTTACAACTTCAAAGGGCACGATCCGTAAGGAGTTTGTGATGAACAAATAATCATGTTGTTCATCATAAAAAAAGTACTGGCATTTTTTTAAGGCAACAAGACTGGGAAGTTTGAGGTCTAACCATTATGGAGTTTGGAAAACGGATCAAATGGGGAATCATTATTGGTTGCATTGGTTTTTTCTCAACTGCAAGCGCCCAATTACTTAAAATTGATTACAACGACACGTTGAATTGTGGCTTGGATTCTAATCGTTTCAAAAGCCTTGAAACAGCTAAAAGCCACTATTGGCAACCCGTTGAATCTTGGATGCAGGATTCGAATTTTCTTAAATATCCCGTTCCTAAATATCAGTTCATCAAATACAAAGACTACTCTAATCAATTTGCAGTTGCTGAGGATTCCGGGAATATTTTTTTGTTTTTACCAAACATCTGCTATGGACTTTATCGATATAAATACCCAAAGAGTTTTAGCGCAAAGCCCGAACAACTTGATTTGGGTTATTTGGACAATAAATTAAAGGGTTGTACGAGCAGCGTACATGTCATGAAAGAGGGCAACGAATGGTTTGGTCTTGTATTCATTGCTGGCACAAACCTTAGAACTAGAATTGTGCGGTTGGAGTTTGGAAAGTCACTCAACAACATTCCAAAAGCGAGTGAGATCATGATTTATAACGGGGCCGAATTGTCGAGCCAAATCTATTTCAATAGAATCAATGGCACCCTTTTCGGTTATGCGGTAAATCGATTTCAAAATGGTTTTACGCAAATCGTGTTTGGGAATACCATACGTAATGTACCTGAATTCAAATTCATCAAAGTACCCTATAAAAAATGTCAATTCAGGGCATTTACCATGGGAATGGATGCATCTGGAAATCATTGGATACTTGCTCCTACCATCCAATCGGGCAATTTTGTATTGGTGAAATTTGGGAAGGACCCGTTGAATACAAATCCAGTGATTGATTCCCTAGGTATGTTTGGCATTGGCGGAGGCGATTACAAGGGAATTCTTTCGTACACATTCAATGGAAAAACCTTCGTTTGGTTAAACAATGCAAATAACAGGCAGATCTTTTTTTATTTCGGAAATGGTATCTACAAGCCACCCACCGTTGTGAAACCCTTGGGCAATCCTTACAACGTTAATTGGGAATATGCTTATATGTCCCCTGCTTTTAGATTCAATGATACACTATACTCTCTCTTTATCTCAGCGTCCGAAGGACTCTTCCTAATGAAGTTCTCTATGAACACTGAGACATATTATCAGTCATTAACCTCTAATTTTCATGACAGAAACAACGATGAATTAATTCTGAAATACTCCAACAATACCAAAGAAAACAAACAAGAAGTAATTAGGTATGTCGTCAATGAAGGTCAATCCGATCAGCGAGATACCCTTATTAGAATTACAGTAAAACCTTGCTCTGAAAATCCCAATTGCGAATTTTGGATCCCAGATGCTTTCACACCTGACGACAACAGTATAAATGATAGATTTGGGCTTAAGAGTAATTGTCTTATGAATTATTCCGTATTGACAATTTATAACCGTTGGGGACAATTAATCCATCGATCTCAGGGCGAAAATCCAACTTGGGATGGTAAAATTGATAATGTAGATTGTCCGGAAGGAGTATACGCTTATAATTTTGATTGCAATTATTCCTCTTCAAAGATACAAAAGTATGGCACCTTTCAGCTCATACGTAAATATTGAAATTGAATCTCCTAGATAAATCTTACAGTTTTGAAAAATCGTTTGAATTTGCTATAATTGAACATTTAATAATCGTTTTATAGCAAAACTTAACATACTCAATATGAAAAAAAGTACAATTTTTAGACTATCCCTTATTGTCGCAATTTGCGGACTCTTCATTCTACAGTCTTGTGAAAAAGACCCTGTAACTCCACCAGTGGACAACTCCGCTTCTGTGAAACCTTATGTTCTAGTTAATGGTGTGAAATTTGTTTGTGCACAACCACGTTCCTTATATGTTTCTTGGACAGGTGGCGATTCTCAATTGACGTGGGCTGGAACAGGTTTTTCAGATACAATCATATGGATAGCGCATCAAAAAAATGAGATTAAAGTAGGTTCGTATAAGATTGATTCAACTGGTTTTGGTGACCCTGGATTTATTGTAACGTCATTTAGATGGGGTATTCTGTCTTCTTCACCAGTAATTAACATTGCGAAAGGCACGTATGAGTTGAAACGTGAAAATGGAAAATTTGTTTCGTATTTAAAAAATGGCGAAGGCTATAATGGTTTAAAACATAATCAGCGTTTCTACAACATAGAATTCAAGGTCGTTTGGCCATATTGATTAAATAAAATTATAACGATAAAAAATCACATGGGGTTGGGCGGTTATTTTAATTCCAGCCCATTTGTTCTAAATAACCCCACTTAATTGAAAATTAAAAAGCATTTTTTTATTATTCTCGTTTCAGTGTTTGCGATTCAAGGGTATTCACAAATACAGATTGGCAATGAGATCAATGGTGATTCCATTGGCGATAATTTAGGTAATTCCGTAGCCCTTTCAAACGATGGAAACATCATGGCTGTTGGGGCATATTGGAATAGTTATAAGGCAGTGAGAGCAGGACGTGTGAAGATTTATAAAAACATTTCGGGTATATGGACTCAATTAGGTTCAGATATCGACGGGGATTCTGCTGTCGATTATTGTGGTTTTTCTGTTTCTCTATCTGGTGATGGTAGTATTGTTGCCATCAGTTCAAGTGCAAATAACAAAACCGGGCCAGATGCTGGTCTAGTGCGTCTTTATAAGTATAATTCTGGTACTTGGGTTCAACTTGGGCCAGATATTTACGGGGAGGCGGCCTATGATTACTTTGGCTATTCTGTTTCTCTGTCTGATGATGGGAGTGTGGTGGCCATTGGGGCCCCTTTCAATGATGGCAGGGATCCATCGGCAGGCCATGTTCGAGTTTTTAAATATAATGCTGGGACTTGGAATCAATTGGGTGTAGATATAGATGGGGAGTCAAAGGACGATAACAGTGGTTGGTCTGTGTCAATTTCTAAGGAAGGAAATATTGTTGCTATAGGAGCTAAAAATGCCAGTGGGAAGGTCCCAGAAACCGGACACGTAAGAATATTTCAATTTTCAAATGGTTCTTGGAGTCAATTGGGTGGAGATATTGATGGCATTTCGGCTTTCGATCTCTTTGGTTGGTCAGTTTCCCTTTCCGCAGATGGTCTCGTAGTTGCAATTGGATCATATCTCTATAATGTGGGCGGAACATCTTCAGGGCAAATACAGGTATATAAATACAATCTTGGTACTTGGACTCAATTGGGAAATAATATCAACGGAGAGTTTCCCGGCGACTACTGTGGGTATGCCGTTTCATTGTCTGATGATGGCAATATCCTTGTTGATGGGGCGCCTTTGAGTAAAAATATAGCATCTGCAGGTAATGTAAGAATATTCAAATATCTGAATGGGAAATGGAACAAAGTGGGGAATAACATTGTTGGCGAAGCAGTGTTTGATCAATGTGGTTTTTTTGTTGCAAATTCCGCCGATGGCAGTGTTGTTGCTGTTGGAGCGCCATATAATAAAGGCAATGGTGCTTTTGCTGGCCATGTCAGAGTATTTGGTTTTGGTGATTTGCTTTCTACACAACGAAATCAAATAGAATTGGATATTTCAGTTTGTCCAAATCCTTCATCTTCCCAAATAGAAATTTCTGTGAAGCCAGATTTAATTGACAAGGCCTATGTTGTGACCGATATGATGGGTAAGATATTGAAATCAGGAAGACTATTTGCAGAAAATACGGTAGTTGACTTGGGGAATTTTCCCAGTGGATCATATGTTCTTAGATTGATTGGAGAATTAACTTCGCCTGTTAAATTGATTAAAATATAAAAACTCATATTTTAGCTCCAATTCCTAAGGGTAATAGAAGAATTACATTTCATATTTTTTTTACATTTTAATGACTGAATTCTGATTGGTTTAAAATATTTTTGGTAAATGGTAGGGAAATATTGCATTTTAATCAATTCAAAGTCGCCTATTTTGATTGTGACTAATGGAAGTTGTAATCATGAAAAAGGCGTTGATAACAACTTATGTAAACAGATTGTCTTGCTATTATTATTTGTTGTTGGGACTTATAATAGTGTTCTTGGACAAAATTGGAGCCAAGTGCAAAAATCTGTACCGACTGATCGTTTGGAGGAGGATTTATTTGGTTGTGCGGTATCAATTTTTGGTGATTATGCTATAGTTGGTGCCGAATTTGAAGATGAGGATGATAAAGGGGCAAGTCCTATGCTTAATGCAGGATCGGCATACATTTTTAAAAATATTGCTGGAAAATGGACACAACAGCAGAAAATAGTAGCCAATGACAGGACACAAGGTGATTTTTTTGGTCATTCTGTTTCTATCTCGGGCAACTATGCAATCGTAGGTGCTCATCATGAAGATCATGACTTAACTGGGAATGGTTATCGCAGTGCAGCGGGATCCGCTTATATTTTCGAAAATAAAAATGGTGTATGGACCCAAATTCAAAAGGTTATTGCTTCAGATCGTGAAGAGTCGGATCAATTTGGTGTAGTTGTATCTATTGACGGAGATTACGCCGTTGTTGGTGCACACCAAGAGGATGAAAATGTTAATTCAGGTGATTCAATGCAAAATGCAGGTTCTGCATATGTATTCAAAAACACCTCAGGGACTTGGGCTCAATTACAAAAAATCGTTGCAAGTGACAGAGGTACGGAGGATAAGTTTGGTTTTGCAGTGTCTATATCGGGTGACTATTTGGTGGTTGGCGCTCTGTTCGAATCTGAAGATGAAGCAGGCGGAAACAAAATGTGGTACTCTGGTTCGGCATATGTATTCAAAAATAACTCTGGCAACTGGTCTCAGGTGAAAAAAATCGTAGCCTCCGATCGCGCGGCTGAAGATTTATTCGGAAGTTCTGTTGCAATTTCCGGGAACTATATGATCATTGGAGCTTATGCTGATGATGAAGACGCGACCGGAAAAAACACCTTTGATGGTTCGGGATCTGCTTACATTTTCAAAAACAATGCAGGCAATTGGGTGCAATTAAACAAGATTGTTGCCTCTGATAGGTCGTATGTGGATCGTTTTGGAGAAGCAGTTGCAATTTCTGGCGATTATGCAATTGTAGGTGCATTTTTTGAATCGCAGGACGCCGCAGGAGGGAATACTCTCACATCATCTGGGTCAGCATACATTTTTAAAAATAATGCAGGAAGTTGGAAACAAGTCAATAAAATTGTTGCATCCGACAGAAATACAGATGATCGATTTGGAAAATCCGTTGCCATTTATGGGAATTATGCAATGGTTGGAGCTTGGAATGAAGATGAGGATGAAAAAGGTGGAGTAACCATTCGTAATGCAGGTTCAATTTACATATACAAAAATGCCACATCCACTGGCTTCGAAGAGAAGGAATTTGGGAGGAATTTGAAAGTATTCCCTAATCCTGGAAATGGTAATTTTACCATTGATTTAGGGGATGAATGGGTAAACACTGAGATGTCGATCTCGGATATTTACGGAAAAGTAATTCAATCTGAAAAACTATTCAATTCGCAGGTTTTAGAAATTGATATCCATGAGCCAAGTGGTATGTATATCATTGAATTTAAATCAGGCAATAAAAATGCAGTAATTCGTATTATTAAAGAATAAAGAAATAAAATAATAAATCATGAAAAAAAGTACAATTTTTAGACTATCCCTTATTGTCGCGATTTGCGGACTCTTCATTCTTCAGTCTTGTGAAAAAGACCCTGTAACTCCACCAGTGGACAACTCAGCTTCGGTAAAACCATATATCATAGTTCGTGGTGTGAAATTTGTTTGTGCAAAACCAAGTTCATTATATGTAAAAAGAAACCAAAACGATTCTCAATTGCAATGGTCTGGAACAGGTTCTTCAGATACCATCATTTGGATAAGTCATCAAAAAAATGAGGTTAAAGTAGGTTCGTACAAGATTGATTCAACTGGTTTTGGTGATCCCGGATTTATTACATCCACAATTAGATGGGGTACTATGTCTTCTTCACCATCAATAACTATTGTGAAAGGTACTTATGAGTTAAAACGTGAAAATGGGAAATTCGTTTCCTATTTAAAAAATGGCGAAGGCTATCATGGTATAGACAATAATAAGCGTTTCTACAACATAGAATTCAAGGTCGTTTGGCCATATTGATTAAAATGTTTCGAGTTTTAGGGGTCAATACGATTAGTTTCGGTTGGAATGGACCACTATTTTTTTCGATTGCATCTTGAAACAACCTAATCGGAAGTCAAGGTAAGGACCCTATTTTAACAAATAGGGTTACAAAAATTTTGACAGTTGTGAGATACGAAGTTAAAAAGCCCGAACAGCTCTAACAGAAGATTTGGTATTCGTGGGTGCTGCCGCATTTACGCCATTGTCAAATTCAACCGTAAAGGCACTATTACCGCCAACTTCAGTGGAACTCCAATAACTGTTAAATTTACCAAAACCGCCAATTTTATCTTTATTCAAATAAAGTTGATTGAGTTCCTCTTGTGTAGGCAAACGCCAATCGCTACAACCGTCTAATACCAAATCCTCACAAGCTTGTTTAGCAACGTTCCAGTCTGAGAATGGCAAATCAGTTGGGGCTGAAGCCAAGCCATGACCATCGGCGCCTTTAAAGACTATGATTCCACATTCCTTCTTCGTGATTGGTTCTTCACAATTCGCAAACATGACAACAGCAAGACCAGCAAATAGCATTTTATATAATTTCATAACGCAAACATATAAAAAAAATCAATTCGAGGCATAAAAAAGCCCCAAATCTCTTTGAGGCTTTTTTGTAGAAAGTGGTCGGGGAGACAGGATTCGAACCTGCGACCCCCTGGTCCCAAACCAGGTGCGCTACCGGCCTGCGCTACTCCCCGAGATTTCTCAATACTGGGCGACCCCGACAGGATTCGAACCTGTGACCTACTGCTTAGAAGGCAGTTGCTCTATCCAGCTGAGCTACGAGGTCTTTCCGTATCGGAGGTGCAAAAATACAACAAATTTTTGGGAATTTATTCATCTTGGGAATATTTGCCTGTTACATACATTTATGACAAATTTCATCGGAAAGAAAAAATTAATTCATTCTTTCTACTGATATTGCGTGAAACCAAATTCTTTGGAGGCCTCGTTTTGCTGATTGCGAGCAACCTTTAAGCGCATTTGTTGGTCATATAATTTTATATTAAACGATTATGAATACTACACAGTTTAAATTTCGCGACATCAAGACTTACTCGAGCATCGAGTGGTTGGCAAATAATACCAAGAAATACCGGACTGTTTTTGAGGAAATGGAGGTCGCTTACGTCTATTGCGAAGTGTCGTTGTACAACAAACGTTTTGATGAAGAGGCTTGGTCGTTGAGTTTACGGATGCGTTGCATCGACGAAAAGAACAATGAAATCTGCTTTTTGAACTGTGATCGTACGGTGAATCCTGACGAATCTGTGGTCTACGTTCGCGAGGGTTGGGGAGTGAAAACGCCGGGTGTTTATTGGAAAGAGGGAATTTATCGCTGGGAGGCTTATGTAAACGATGAAATTTTATCGTCGAAGACCTTTATCATTCAAAATGTGGGGATGATGCGCAACGCCACCAATCCGTATTTTAAAATTGATACGGTTAAGCTATATGAATCCAACTCGGTGGATACTGTATTGACCGACCGCAAATATTACACGGTTTTTAACGCAATGAGCACGCGTTATGTTTGGATCGAGCTGAATTTGAGCAATTTAACGCGCAAGGCAAAAGACCTCTCAATTGAGTTGTTATTTAACTTTCGTACCTCGAGCGGCTATTTGAAGGGCACCGTTTCTAAGATTTTCATCATGAAACCTGACGACGATATTTTTACCGTCACCATTGGATGGGGCAGCGATGTGATTGGGACCTGGAGTCGCGGCGATTACTATGCCGAAGTGATTTTTATGGATCACATGCTCGCGCAAGTGCCTTATGAAATTGGCGATGATTATGTGGCCGCGCATGAGGAGGATTTTGTTCCATTGACACAGATTGAGTATGTTCATTTGGATGATTTTGAAGACCTAATCGCGGGTGGCGAAGCGGCAACGGAAGTAGAAGTGGTAACCATTTCAACCCCGTTGGGCATTGATTCGGTGATGCATGAATTGGATGAGCTTACAGGTTTGGATCCCATAAAGATGAAAATTCGTGAGTATTCTGATTATTTGCGGTTTGTGGCATTGCGTCGTGAAAAGGGATTTGATGAAACCGATAAAATCAATTTACATGCGGTATTTAAGGGCAATCCTGGAACGGGGAAAACCACGGTGGCTCGCTTGTTAGGAAAGATTTACAAGGAGATGGGGCTGTTGAAGAAGGGCCATGTGGTGGAAGTAGATCGCAGTGATTTGGTGGCGGAATATATCGGTCAGACTGCACCCAAAACGAAGGAAGCGATTAAGAAGGCCAAGGACGGAATCTTGTTTATTGATGAGGCATATGCTTTGGCGCGCAAGGACGAAGACAACAAAGATTTTGGCAAAGAAGCGATTGAAATATTGCTGAAGGAGCTGTCCGATGCAACTGATATAGCCATTATCGTGGCGGGTTATCCCGAGGAGATGGATTCTTTTTTGGAGTCGAATCCAGGGCTAAAATCTCGATTTGTAATGCAATACGATTTCCCGGATTATACACCCCAAGAATTGGTGAAAATTGCGGAGTTTGCTGCGACCAAGCGTTTGGTAAATTTCAATAGCGAGTCTAAAGTGTTGTTTACTAAGTATTTGACAGACAAATTCAGGAATCGTGATAAGTTCTTTGGCAATGCCCGATTGGTAAATTCAATGGTGGATGAGGCCAAAATGAATATGGGTTTGCGTATTATGAAAACAGATCATCCGGAAAATTTGGACGCAGCAGCGTTATCGACTATCACCGAAGTGGATCTGAAGAAAATCTTTGCTTTGCATGAAGGCATATTGCCAGAAATTCCGATTGATGAGGATTTGTTACGCGAGGCGATGCTGAAATTGCGCGGAATGATTGGCTTGGATCAGGTGAAGCACGACATCGAAGAAATCGTCAAGTTGGTTCGTTTCTACAAGAGTTTGGGCAAGGATGTGCGGAAATCATTCTCCTTACATAGCGTGTTTAGTGGAAATCCAGGTACGGGCAAAACCACCGTGGCGAGGATTTTGGCCCAGGTTTATAAAGCCTTGGGTATTTTGGAAAGAGGTCATTTGGTGGAATGCGACAGGCAGGGCTTGGTTGGAGGTTACGTTGGCCAAACGGCGATTAAGACATCAGAATTGATCAATAAGGCGATGGGTGGTGTGCTGTTTATCGATGAAGCATATAGTTTGAGTGATGGCGGCAGCAATGATTTCGGTAGGGAAGCCATTGAGACATTGTTGAAGCGGATGGAGGATAAGCGTGGTGAGTTTATTGTGATTGCGGCAGGCTATACCCAAAATATGGAGAAATTCATGGAATCAAATCCTGGTTTGAAGTCTCGTTTTGACCGCGTATTCCATTTTAAAGATTACAGCGCGGATGATTTGTATACCATTGCTTTGAATCAATTGCGCGATCACAACATCATTCCGGAACCAAAGGCGTCGGATCATTTGATGAAATACATCGACTTTATGTATAAGACGCGCGATAAGTATTTTGGAAATGGTAGGGCGGTTCGCAAGGTGATTGAGGAGGCGATTCGGAATCAGCATTTGCGTTTGAGCGATTTACCTAAGTCGAAATACACCAAGAAGGCCATCGAAGCCCTCACTTTTGAAGATGTGGAAGAGTTTAGCACGGTGGTGAAACCGAACATGGCATCCGGCGGAATCGGGTTTAGGGTGTAATTGACTTACTCCCAGCGATTCTGTTTGATGCGTTGGCTGTACTCACTCATTTGGCATTGCAGTGTAGCTCTGAGCCATTCAAATTGCTGACCTTTAAAGGGTAGTTTTTGCGCGTTGTTGTTGTTTCGTAGTTGTTTGTCTTAAACCTATTTTACCACAATCTCATCGACAAAAATCCAAGCGGGGTTGCCCACACCGGGGTGGTCGGACGGTAACGACATTCTGCATTTGGCCGTGATTCTGATATATCGGGTTTGGAAGGGTGGGGTATTGGTAACAGAATCTTTGGACGGTGGCAGATTAACGGTGTACTGGATGTGTTTCTCGGCGACATTCCGACCCCAAATTTCATCAAAAGTGTATCGCGTATTGCCGAGTTGAGTAGTTCTGTTGACCATCGATTTTCCAGCGCTAAACATAACGGTGTCGCTCGTTACAGTGGTCCTGCGTTGCGATGGCATTGGATGAAGTTCCCAAATCTTTCCATCGCTGCTGGTTTCAATCTGCACTTCTGTGGGCGCAAAAATCCAACTGGGTTCCACTGATAACGCGCCCAAAGTGATTGATTCAACGTCGGTTATAGTGTCGAGGTCTAACACCGCAACCATGTCTTTTCCATAGAATCCAAGCCAATGAGCGCCCAAGTAATTGCCACCCGCTAAGCCATCGCATAAGGTGCCCTCGCCGTGCCCTGGATATCTTGAATCTGCCGGAATATTCAACTGAATCTTCTTGCCAAAACCCAAATGTTTACGGAAACTCAATGAAACCGCTTGGTTGATGTTCTGAGAAAAGTACCCGTGAATGTCGGCCGAAGTGGTTACGGCTGTTCGTGGTCCCGATTTTCCCTGATAAAGATGGTTGATGCTTGCCCATTCGCTAACATGAACCCCGCCATTTTTTATTTTTATCAACGTTTTCTCATCTTCGGAGGGTTTTACCAATTCCTCCCATGCCAGTCCGGCTCTCGATTTTTTTATTTCAATTTGATCTGGCCTGCCGTTGTCAACTTTGGGCGCAAAACCCGAGGCCGATGCCATTTCAACCCAAATCGTATCCTGTCCGGTTTCGATGCTAGGTTTAATTCCATAATGACTATGTGCGAATTTCACATTTGCGAAATTTCCAAATTTCTCATGAAAACTGAGTCGGTCTAAGAAATCTGCAAAGGCGGTGTCGATGTTGCGATTGCCCATTTCTACAGCGTTTTCGCCCGTTTTATAAGCATATTTGGGGCTTGAACCTGTCCACAACGCCTCGCTCAAGGCCAGTAAACGAGGTAAAATCATGTACTCCACCTGTTTGAAATCCTTCATGAATTCTGTCCAAACATTGGCTTGCGCACCCACCACAAAGGGGTGGAATTCGCGTTTGAGTTCATTGGGTACCGGTCTAAAATAGTAAACGTCCTTCAGTGTATTCATGCCCCCAAACGCCAAAGGTTCACTGCTTGGTTCGCCTTGGTAATGGTCGAAATAGCATGGGTATCCGGGTGTCATAACCACGGGATGTTTCATCTGCGCCGCTTCGATTCCACCCACAACGCCGCGCCAACTCATCACCGCCGCATTGGGTGCCAATCCGCCTTCCAAAATTTCGTCCCATCCAATGATATTTCGGCCGTGGGCATTCAGATATTTCTCCATCCGAGCGATGAAATAGCTTTGTAAACGATCCTCGGGACGACCCCAGTCGTTGATGTCGTTGCTGGCACCCATCGTACTGCTAACGTCCTTTAAAACCTTGATTCGTTGCTGACACATGAGGCAGTTTTTCCATGCCGATTTATCTACCTCGTCGCCCCCAATATGAATATACTCGGATTCAGGAAATCGAGCCATGACTTCATCTAAAACATCCTCCAAGAAGGAAAATGTAGCGTCATTACCTGCGCAAAAAACGGATGAATTGGTTTTGGGATAATTGCCACCGGGGACCACGAATTGCGGTAATTTGCTGCAACTCAGGTTGGGGTAGGCTGCCAATGCTGCTGAAGAATGGCCCGGCATTTCAATTTCAGGGACAATGCTAACACCTCTTTCTTTTGCGTATTTTACAATTTCTCTAACGTCGTCTTGGGTGTAATAGCCCCCATAATTGGGTGTCTCATTGGGTTCTTGGGGATGAGCGAAGCGCCAATTTTCATAATCGCGATTCATCCGCCAAGCGCCGATATCTGTCAGTTTTGGGTATTTTTTTATTTCGATGCGCCATCCCTGGTCGTCGCACAAATGCCAATGAAAGGTATTGATTTTATAAAAACTTAGGTGGTCGATGTAGCGCTTGATTTCGGCGGTATTGAAAAAATGACGACTCACATCCAGATGCATTCCGCGGTATGGGAATTTTGGATAGTCTTCGATTTGCATGGGTAGGAGCGATCCTGTTTTTGAATGTTCGGTGAGCTGACGTAAACTGCCAAGTCCCCAGCACATGCCAGCAAAATCGATGGCGTGAATTTCAATGGTGGGTTGTTTTCCCGATCCAATTTTTAGCACATAGCTTTCGCGATGGGTGAATGTATTAGGTACGAAATTGATGAAATAATCATTTGTTTTCCATGTTCCGTAAAAACTTGCGTTGGGGTCCGTTTTGGCGATTTTCTCTGGATTGGGCTGATGCAAAACCAGTTTGATTACGTGCTTGATTGGGCTGTGTTTATGCAGCCACGAAAACGGACCTTTGTTTTGGTGCTCCAAATAAACCTTCCGTATGGGTAGGAGGTCGGGATTGATCGTAAGCTGATAAGTAGTAATTCTCCTTGATACGATGTCTTTTGTCGCGGCTTCTGATGGGGTTACCGTTTTTGCAATTTCTCCAAAAGTGTTTTTTACAAAAGCGTAATAGGGCTTTCTTGGAATTAACGCGTCTTCAGAATATTGCGGAAGGGCATCATAAAGTCGTTCAAGGATATTGTTTTGATGCAAATTCATCAGCGAATCTGCGCCTATGATTTGTACTTCAATTTGATCGGGCCAATTAAAAAATGGGGCATTGGGAAATTGAATAACAGTTTGTGGCGCGGGGATGATGGGCAGGTATTGAGCAGTTGGATTTTTTACAACAGCAGTTTTCGTCGCACTGCTCTGGGCGCCCACGCTATGGCAAATAGATCCCAGAAGAATCAACAGGAATCGCAATGCGACTGCGGCGGTGGATCTTGTTAATGAAAAAGACCCATTGGCGAATTTCGCCAATGGGTCTGTGTTTTTATCATAGCCATGGTTACGGAAGGACATGGCCGCAATTTCGGTTGTTAGGGTTGGATTACCAAAGGTTTAGTAATGCTGAAATCCTCGCCCTCTACGCGTACTTGATACATTCCCGACTTTACGTTTAATTCTATTGGACCTAGAATCGCCTTGCTTGTGTAGGCTTCGTAAACCACTTTGCCCATCGCATTAGTAACAACGATATGGATACTGCCGGCATAATTCAAGCGCAATTCGAATTGACCCTTGCTTGGATTTGGCACAAATGCGATTTCTTCAATATTCACCACCGCACTGCTGGCATTTACCACCTGCACACAATCCGAAGTGTCCTTACATCCAGCCTCTGTCAACTCCACTGCATAAATCAAATTTGCCGGAGCAATGTAACTTCTGGCTGTCGCACCATCGATGATTTTGTAGCCCTGACTGCAATTGAGCCACTGGTATTGTGCATTTGTATTCCTGGCAGTAAGTAATGACCCATTGTGAACCACAAAGTCGTCTACCATTTTAACAGTTAGAATGTAAGTGATGATGCTATCGCAACCTCTCCAATTCTTCAACACTTCATAGTATACCCCAGATTTGTCGATCAATTTTTTGCTGTTTGGCAAGATGTAACTTCTACAAACCGACGTTTTGATGGTGTCTCTGCCCGGCTCCCAAATTGTCAGTTTAACAGTTACAATGCTATCGCAGCCCTGATAATTCACCAATGTATCTAAATAATCCCCGGATTTTTTCCAAGTATAATTTCCGCTGGGGCTCTGGAATTCAGCGCAAGCACTGCGAATAATCGTCCTTCTTCCTGCGATGATGCTGAAGTTCGTTTTAATGATACTGTCGCAGCTCAAGTAGTTGACCAATGTGTCGTAATATGTGCCAGGGATTTTATAGATTTTCCCTGTAGGAGAGAAGTATTTATGACAAGTTGCCACATCTATTTCGCTCGATGAGCTGTTAAAGATTGTGGCTTTCACTATCACCACACTATCGCAACCTCTGTAACTTACCAATGTGTCGTTATATCTGCCAGATTGAGTAAAGATCTTTTTACCACTCGGACTAATTACCTTGTAGCAATTGCTGATACTTACGCTATCCATGGGGGCGCCAATTTTTAGATAGACGGTAATTAGGCTATCACATCCAATGGAATTGGTTAAATAGTCGACATAGGTTCCGGTTTTCGTCCACGTATAGAGTCCACTAGGGCTTTTGAAACTCTTGCAATCAAATGCCTTTAATGAACTTGTGGTTTTCTTTTTGATGGTAAGGACATATTTTAATACACTATCGCAACTCATTGAGGTTTGAATCGTATCGTAGTAGGTTCCTGAGGTGGCCCATTTGAATTTTCCGGATGCCGATGTATAACGATCACAAGCGGTAATTGTAAGCGTAGAAAGGGTAGAAGCGCGCTTCATGGATTTCCCTGTAACCCAGTTTGAACTAGAACCCGATAAAGCAAAATTCTGCAGCGTTCCGTTGTTTTTGAAACCTGAATAGTCTGTAAGACTTGTAACTGAACTATTGCTTCCAGAGGCCTTACCATGATTGAACTTGTAATATGCCCTCAAACCTTTTTGGTTCGAGCAAAATTCATCGTTCATATTGGCCCGAATCTCAGCGGTAGATCTGCATGCCTTCCAAATACGCACTTCGTCGATTACACCTTGATATCTTCTCTGATAGGTTCCGGTGTGATCGCCAATGGTTAAATTGATTGTTGATGCTGTGTTTGTAATTGAAGTGGCGATATCCATCGAGTCGATCACATTGCCATCTACGTAGAGTCGCATTCTTTTACCATCATAAGTTCCGGCGATATGCTGCCATTTATTCAGAACCAATACGTTATTGGGTGAATTTCTTTCCGCCCAAGTAGAGGTTCCATTTCCCATAGCGAAGTTAAGCTGTCCTGTACCGCCAACACGCAGCATATACCCGTTGTTTGTTTTGGTCTGGTCCTCTTTACAAACTACATTACAATCCCATGGGTCTGTTTTGAAACTGGTTGGGTAAATCCAAGCTTCTATTGTGAGCAGTTTTCCTGTAATTTGAAGCGAAGTGTCGTTTCCGCAGGAAACGCGATCGTCTGTGCCATCGAAATTTAATCCATTTTGACCCAAAAGTTGACTGCTGATTAGGGCAAAGCCAATGATGAATAGATTTTTGAGCGATTGATGTATTTTTTTAGTCATAAAATTTTTATACGTAGTAAAAATCGAATATAAATCTTAAGGTGCTGAATGTCAAGCAAATACTCAATTCTTATGCAATTCTAGTTGATGCGCGTGCAAAAAACTTTGGGCGTGTACGGGGTGACAGGTAAAGTAAAAGGTTTGTTTTTCCGATGCAAACTGAGTGAGTGTTTCGGTTGCCAGTAGCCTTCGTTCTTCATCCATTTCGGTAAACGGATCGTCCAAGACAAAGAAACCGTCTAAATCCTTTAGATACAGTTTCGCATAAGCCAATCGCACCGCTAGCCCTAAACTCGCCGCAGTTCCGCCGCTTAATAACTCGGTTGGAATATCTTTGTTATTGCGCCTTACAGCAACCGGAGCCTCGCCTTCTCTCAGAATTTCGGTATACCGGTTTCCCGTGAGCGATGCAAAAATATTGGCTGTTTCCACTTCAAAATCTGCAAAAGGATTGTGAGGATTTTGTTCGATGATTTCTTTGAGTTTGCGCTCGGCCAGTTCCAGTGCCTTGTATTCCTGTAATTTTCGTTCGAATTTCTCTTGCAGTGATTCCAGTTCCGCCTCTAACGACAATGCATCGGTGTCGAAATTGTCCAACTGCGTTTGGATGCGGGTTAAATTGATGCTTAATTGGTTGTTGGCTTCCCCTTGCACGTCTTGAATTTCAACGAGTTTGTTGAGTTCTTGGATGTAATCTGCCGCATTTTCGAAGCCTTCTGGCAAAGCTGGAATGGTTTCAATTTCACTCGCCAAAGTGTTGAACGATGCATTAGAATTGGCATAACTAACCGAAAGATTTCCAAAGTCGGTGTATGTATTTACCCAAAGATCAATTTGCTCCTTATTGCTGTTGAAGTCTACCGTGGCATCAGACGATGCCGAACTCTCTGCTCTAAAAGCCGTTTGAATGTCGTCCAGCGAGCGCGTTGATGGAATGGCCAAAAGTTCTTCTGCTTGCTCTTTTATTTGATCAAAGCTCTTTTTTGATTCTTTGATGATGGCTGAGTAATTCTGTCGACATTCATTCAGTAAGTCGTTGTCTGACTTGTTTTTCTGAATAATCAGATCAATTTCTACGAGTGCTTTGAGACCGTATTTGTCCAAAATCGATTCGATGGCTTTTTCGTTGAGTTCAATGTTGTTTACGATTTCATCCACCGACTTCAATGCCGATTTGACAGAGATTTTTACTCCGTTGAATTCAAATGATACTCTGCCCGATGCGTCGATTTTTTTGGTTTCTCCAGCGGTAAGCGTAATATTTTCTGCGGGGGTAATTCCTTGCGCTGTTTGAATGGTGACATCGGCCTTCGAAAATACTTCTGCCTCCAATTTCTGCGCCTTGAGTTCTAAGTTCGATTGGGCAATGGCTTCACGATGCTCGTTAACTTGTTTTACATCAGCAGGTTCAATGTTTCCGTTGGTAGACAACCTGCCCTTGATCTCATCTACGTTGGCCAAAATATCTGTCAGTTGCTTGTATTTCTCCAATATCGATGCGCCTTCATTGCGCTTCTGGGCATTTTTGCTTTCAACTTCTAATTTGGCAATTCGATCTTTAATTGCGGCGATGTTCTTCTCTAACATCGGTTGGGCTGCAAGCTTTGTAGGCCATTCATTCATGACGATTTTCATGGATGCCAATTGACCTTCTAGCGTATTTTTTTGATTCGATAATTCTTGATACCGTAGCACATTTTGCTGCTGTAGTTTCATCGAATCGATGGTTACTTTTCGACCTTGAAGTTCAGCGCTATTGTTTTTTATTAAGTTGGAATTGTGATCCAGTGCCACTTCCAATTCCTTTAGTTTGTTGAATTCGGATTTCACCGCTTCCGCCTCGTAATAGGCTTTGATGATCGTGCCCAATCCTCTCAGCCAAGGGTTTTGAATTCCTCTGTTTTCTTTGGGTCCTTGCACATTAAAATCCCAAAGGAGCTTATACTCGGTCATTAAAGATTGAAGCGATGCCAATAAATCTTGCGCTGGCATATCGCCATCCAATCCGCCGCCTTGTCCTTCTAGGGTTGGGATTCTGTTGATGTTGTCTTTGTTTTTTTGGATGCTTTCCACCGTGGACGACATCTTCTGTTGGTCGGCAAATAGCACTTCTTCCCAACTACCCCGATGCAACACGAGCAATTCGTTGAGTTTCGCTTGCACTGCGGCCTCGTCGTTTATTGATTCCCCCTCATTGCTTGTCAATTTGGATGATTTCCCAACACCCCACGTTTTCTCTAGCGTGTATTGGCTTTTTCCGGCATTGAAATCAAGGATAATCTTGGCTTGGTCTGCGTTCCCTTTTGGAAAATAGGCGTGTGCAAACTTTTCAAGGTCTCGTTTTCCCAAATTTGTGGGTTCAAACAGCGATGCTTTTATCGCATTGACCAAGGTGGATTTGCCCGCTTCATTTTCTCCAAGGATTACGTTGAGGCCCTTTTTGAATTCTACTTCACGATTGGTAAACCCAGCGAAAGGACATAATATCAATTTCTTGAGTATCATGATTTTTGGGCGTTAGGGTTTAACAAAGAGTAGGCGAGTTGCAACGCCAATTCCGATTCGGGTTCCGCGGCAATTGCGGATAGCCATTGGTATGCCGTGGTACCCTCAGCGTAGGTTTTCTGTATGAAGGCAGAGTCAACCGCCACGCCCACCGTGTTTTCTATATCAATTTGTAAATATTTATCTGGAAGCGTTTTGAGATGCTCCGCTAGATCCGTTAAATCATTTTCCGAAAGGCTACCACTGAGTTTGAGGTCGAGGATGAGTTTTGCATTTCGCCAGACCAATTCCTCTCTCTGAAAATCGCTGAGGGAATAATTTCTTCCGAAAGTTAAAATCTGACGTGAAAATCGCAAATTCCCAGAGTTGAGTTGCTCAAATAGCAACTGTTTTTTCTCTATGATTTCGATGAACCATGCATGTCCAGGAATCTTCCGTTTGATACTTTCCGGTGTGTGTGTGGCGGGCATAAAAAACAGGGGATTCCCAATGGATGTTGGGGCAGGGAAGGGGACGTGAATATGTCCGAGGAGCCAAAAATCCACACCCGCAGCACGTAAATCCGTGTCGCTCATGTTAAAATATCGATCGGCATCATCAACGCCCAGTCCGTCCACGTTGCCATGGGCAATTCCGACATGAATTTCATTGGGGTCTTTTTGGATGTCGTTCACCCAGCCAATCACATGTCCTTCGTGGTGCTTTGATGCGCAGGGAGAGGGGTAAAAACAGATGGGTTTACCATCCACTTCAGTTCGATAGACCTCAGATTCATTGAGCAAACGAATGTTCGTGTTTTCTGAGGCATCCAAAAATCCTTTCCATAGTTTATTGTCTTTGCCATCGTAATAATCATGGTTGCCAGGTAAAACAAGGACTTCGGCAGGGGACTTTTTCAAAATCTCGACTACGGTTTTGATGTCTTTGATTGTCACCTTTAAATCATCGAACAAATCTCCAGCAACGACTAAAAAGTGTGCGTCTTTCTGTTTTGAGGCATCGACAATATTCTGTAACGCATCAAATCGTTCTTGAATTAACGCCGATTGGGCATTGCTACCTCGGTAATTGTTGAACTTAAGCCCGATGTGATTGTCGGCCGTGTGTATGATTCTCACATTTCCCATGAAAAGGTAAAAATACAACAAAGCAGCACATCCCAAAAACTGCAGGAATGCAATTTTGTTATTTCATGAAAATGCAGCCGGTGATCCTATCAATTTTTAAATTGTTTGGATTGGCACCATTCGTTTCAAACACATCATAATTGATTTTTTCGACCACAAAAATCCCCTCTTGACCATTTTTCTTGAAAGGGAATAGCAATTTGTTATTTGGGACTTTCAGTATGTTGAATTCTGCGGAACGCATGCGGTTTTTTAAATCCGATGCCAGGGCGTTTTGAATTGGAATCTCGATTTCTTCTCCATTTACAATTAAAGTTACATTAGAGCCAACGTCGCCGTTAGTAGCGCCCTTATTTCTTTTGATTTTGATAAAATCCGGACGGCTACTTACTGTGCTCTCGTAGTCTTCATTCATATAAATATCCTCAATTGGGTAGTAATGGGTCCAGTTTCCAGCGGGGATTAGGTTCTGCGGGATTTGAGATTCGATTTCAAACCAGGTTGAAGTGGCAGTTTCGCGGTCGCTGTCATAACTATGAATGTTGAATTTTTCTAAATCATCGGATAGGATTTGTCTGATGTCCTGCCTGCGATCGTATCTGTCCATGATTTGGTTGCGATTTGTACTGCCAGGGCTCGTTGATGCTTTTTCAATGTATGTTTGTTTTTGAATCTCCGCCTCGGTAGGATATTTGAGGTAAGGCTCGAGTCCCGTTTTTTGATAATTGCGGTTGAGGTATCGCGTAGCAGAATACAATTCACCCATCAAAGAATCGGTTTTGGGATTGTCCTTGTAGACAAGCAGTTTGCCGTTTTTCACCAGCTTCAATTCGGTCAGAAGTCGATTGATTTTCGCGGTTTGACTGCTGATTGAAATGCTCTTGTGCGATAGGGGCCCCAATAGGAAAAGGAAGGCGGTGATAAAAAGTGTGAGGGGAATAAGTACGATGTTTCGGCCTTTAAAAAACACGTTGTACAACGTAATCCACGTCAGCCAAAACGTAATCGCCAAAACAGCCCATCGAGGTGCGGTAAACCCATAATCTCCGATGCGCGTGAAAATGGCAACGTATTGGAGTATCAATAAGGGTAGCAAAGCGACATAATAGCCTTTGGTATACCACTTTACCCAGCTGTTTTCTTTTTGATTTTGATAGGGATGAACGAGCAGCATCGCCAACATGCCGAGCACAGAAAATACCATGATCAGGATGGTGACCCAACCTTGCGGGAGCGACCATTGGACGATGATTTTTCCCATGTAAGCATATAAAATGAGGAGGTAAAGTACTACCAACGGAATCAAAATAAATTGAACAAAAATGCGCAGACCCTTGGGCAAATCGGTTGATGATTCTAGCTCGTTTATGTCGGTTGGAACCCCCGCACAAAAAATAATGACACTCATCGGCAGGGCCATAATAAACCAGAGGTAGGCATAGATTTTTGAACCGAAATCCACATCAAACAATTGCGTTATCGCCAAAATAGCACCGCTGATTCCGGCGAATAAAACACCCGTGTATAAAACGGTTGTAAAGGCTCGAATAAAAAGGGATTTGTTGTATTGCCAGAAAGCGTTGATTTTGAAATTGCCAATGAAAGGGAGGAAGGCAACGACGAGGTGGGTGAGTAATCCATAGCCAAAGATTTGGATGGCCTGACTTTGATCGGATCCAGAGTCCATTTGGTTTTTAATGTCCGATACAATGAGCCATAAAATACCTAGGCCCATTACCATTACAAGCCCTTTGACATATCCGGGCCAGGTTTTATTCTCTAGTGCGGTATGGATGGCAAAAAATAGACTTATGCCCATCCCGCAGCCAATGATGTAAGCGAAGATATCTTCCATGTCGTTACCTTGCGCCGCGGTGATAACAATCAAAAGCATTGCAGCAATGGCGGCAAAAAGTATGGAAATGGGGTATTTAGTGAGGCTCAAACGGATGCCTTGAGTGAGTTTTTCCAAAGAGAATAATTTCTTCATACTGCAATTTATGTCATTCATAAATAAATTAACCAAACAGCATGGATAATTCAGGGGTTTTCGCTTTCTGCAGGTTCTTAAACCGCCCAAACGATTCAATACATCAACGGGCTGTGATGATCTCTACGGCGACCTCATTTCTGCGGTTCACGACATCCCAAGGTGCGTTGTAGCCCATGTACATAAATCCGCCTTTCCATTGGATATTATTCTGGGTCAATGTCTCTTCCAACTCTTTGCAGTAGCGCTTGATATCTTTGTCCGATGAAAATCCACCGTATTTGATCACCGCCAGTGTTTTGGGCGCCTCTTCAACAATTCTAACATTGGCAGAATTGGGCGTGGGGAGCTGTTCCTTTTGATATTGCTTTGGCATCACAAAATACATCGTTGCCGAATCACCCATATTCATCACAACTGGGGATGTCATTGCGATTTTTTGATTGCCCTGATTTCCACCAAAAATATACCCTGCGATGGTTCTGAATCCGTTGCTTCCTGAATTCTCGAACGAACTGCTGGACAACGACGTTTGGGCCACTAGCATTTTGGGATACTCGCGAATTTCGACATCGCCGAGCGTCTTGACAACTTTGTAATCTGGCGTTTCGATATCGCTGTTTTTAAAGGAAACAATGAGCGCGGCTGCGCCAACTACTGCAATAATTGTTATAGGTATCCACATGGCTTTTTTCATGATACAATTTACTCAGTAACAAATCAATTCCAATTAAGTTGTTTTCGATTTGTTTTAAAATTACCATGTGGTTTCGACATTCCAATTGCTCTCAATGGAATATTTGTCGTTTACTTCTTGATGATTTGATTTAGTCGCTGATAAAGCAACGTCAAATTCTTGTATTCTATCGTTGGTATGTCGATCACTCTTAACATCGTCCCCAATTGGGCATCCACTGCATCAATGGTAATGGTCCTATTTAGTTTGATGGCTTGCTCGTCGGTGAATTGGATAAGTCGACTAAAATCGAGCCCATTGCCCGTAAGGATATGAATGGCGAGCATCTGAATGTCGGCCGACCTTGTTAATTGTTCTATTTGACCCGAGGTCAGCAATTCTTTTTGAGTCTTGGGGAATGTCTTGAATAATTTTGGTGATGCATCAAGGGGTTGAAATTGCTCGATGGCCCATAGTATGGGCATTTCTCCTTGTGAATTGTTGAATTCATTTACAGGCGGCAGGGAAGGCGTGATTGCGGCGTTTTCGGGTGCTAATGAATTTTCATTACGGTTTATAATTCCCGCAACGGAAGGGTCGTTCAACGTTGCAAGTTTTGATGATGCCGGTATTTGGATTGTTGGCGCTTGGGAATTACGAATCTTCAACTGATAATCTTGGTAGTGTGGCACCACTTTTAATTGCACTTGATCGGCAATGAGTTCTAGGGAATCTGTATTTTGTGGGGGCAACAGATTTCTATGTACACTAGAGAATATATCCCTTTTTATGTTCAATAATGCCAGAGGGAAGTCGGTTGTGGCATGGCTGCTGTTCTCATAGGCGCCAATTGTGCCGATATTAACTGCGAATTCTTTTCCCCTAGGGTCTCCATTAAATCTTGCGACTTTATTTGGGAATAGTCCTGAGGTATTATAAACGATGCCAGCCAATGGTATCAATAAAAGTCCTGCCCAAAAGTCATTCGATCCGCCTGAAAGAAGTGATCTACGTCTACCGACCAAAATATTTGAAACAACTTCACCAAATGAAATGCCACGGCGAATGTTCTCGATACTAGTATACGGGATATAATAGATTCCTGATCCTGGCGATACAAATACTCCGCTGTCCTTGGCGCAAATCAAATAACCACCAAAATGGTCGGCGTTTTCATCCGAAATCTCCCCTGATCTTATATTCTTAAATCCATTCCATTTGCTTTGTATGTATCGAACCTGAACTATATTAAATTGCCATTTTTCATCGCAAATAAATTGCCTATCGCAAGTGGGTTCGTTCTGAATAAGGTTTTTAAAATAGCCATCATCGATGAGCCTTGGCGAGAGTTTGCCGTTGAAAACATATTGACTGTGAAGGTTTGAATCACCATCAATTCGATACGTCTGCGTCTCAAAAAAGCCATTCTCAAAGTAAGCCAATCTTCGGGATTGATATTCTGTTGGCGCGTTATTGTCGAACAGCCGTATTCCAAGGGGTCTCTGGTAGGTCCCAAATTGGGCATTGGCGGTGTTCCAACTCAACAGAATAACAAAAAGAAAACCAACCCTTGCTTTAAAATGCCTCATTCTAACAAAAGTATTCATTTAACAATGCACTGATTTGCGATTTTCCGTAATTCAGAATAGTTGTTTTTGCGATTTTCCGTAAAGTTCTTTCGTAAAAAATATCTATTTTCTCGGAATGTTTCAAAAGTACTTTTCTAAAGCGTTATCGCTAGTTGCTCTTTTTTTTGTTTCCCTTATTTCCGTAGTATCAGGGCAGGATTTAAATAGCCCCCTTCCATTTGATACAACGGTGACAACGGGCACGCTATCCAACGGCCTAAAATACTATATCAAACCCAATCCAAAACCCGAAAAGAAGGTGGAGTTGCGTTTGGCAATCAATGCAGGTTCTATCTTGGAAAATGATGATCAGCAAGGGCTGGCGCATTTTATGGAACATATGAATTTTAACGGGACAGAACACTATCCAAAAAATGAATTGGTGGATTTTTTACAATCCATAGGGGTTCAGTTTGGTGCGGATTTGAATGCCTACACCAGTTTTGACGAAACCGTTTACATATTACCCATTCCCACCGATAAGCCAGATAATTTGAGCAATGGCTTTGAAGTGCTTTCTGATTGGGCGCACAATGCGTTGTTAACAGATAAAGATGTAAACGACGAAAGAAAGGTTGTTTTGGAAGAAAGCAGGGGCGGCAAAGGGGCAGGAGATCGTATGATGAGGGTATATCTTCCCAAATTGATGGCGGGGTCGCATTATGCGGATCGACTACCCATAGGAAAAGACGATATTCTAAAGAATTGTGATCCTGGAGCCATTCGTTCCTTTTACAGAGATTGGTACAGGCCAGATTTGATGGCGGTAGCCGTAGTAGGTGATGTTACTGTGGCCCAAGCGAAGGCATTAATAGAGAAATATTTTGCTCCATTAACCAATCCTGATACAACAAGGGCGCGGATTGATTTTGATGTACCAGCCTATAAAGCCAAAGAGGCGATGGTGTTAACCGATATCGAAGAAACCAATCAATCGTTTAGCTTGAATTACTCATCCAAAAAATCGTCGCCAAACACGACTTTACAAGAATATCGGAGTTCAATCGTGAAGTCTTGTTTTCAGCAAATATTAAATACCCGATTGCAAGATCTCACCCAAACTGCAAATCCTCCCTATCTATATAGTTACGCTGGAATTGGCGGTTGGTCGAGAGGTTATGAGAGTTTTTCACTCACAACGGTGGCTTCCAACGATATGAAAACTGCCATCAACGCTTCTATTGGCGAAATCGTGAAAGTACAGAAATTCGGCTTCAGCCAAGTAGAGTTGGATCTGGTTAAGAAATCTCTGCTGGGTTATATGGAACGAAGTTATAATGAGCGAAATACCACTGAATCAGGACGATACGTGGATGAATTGGTTAGGAATTTCTTGACCCAAGAATCTGTACCGGGCACTGCCAGTGAATACGAATATTACAAAAATTTTCTTCCGGGAATTACGGTGGATGAAGTCAATGCGGTGGCCAAAACCTGGTTGGATGATAACAAGACCTATTTTGCGATGTGCCAAGGACCAGAAAATAGCCCGGTTAAAAATCTTACCAGTAAGAAATTGTTGAAGTGGGTGAATGATGCGTTTAAGCAGAAAGTGGATGCCCATGTTGATCGCGTTTTGGCTTCTTCGTTACTTTTGGAAGAGCCAGTATCCGGCAAAATAGTATCGGTAGAAAATGATACGCTGCTAGGTGCAAATACTTACACTCTGAGTAACGGAGTCAAAGTAACGGTGAAGTCGACCAATTTCAAATCGGATCAAATCCTAATGATGGGCCAGAAAAAAGGTGGTAGCGGCCAATATGGAGTGGAGGATAAGTTGAATACAATGTACATGGATGCCATGATTTATACGATGGGTTACGGGCAGTTTAGTCCAACAGACCTATTGAAGTTTCTTGCAGGCAAAAACGTGAACGTATCCACCAATATGGGTGAAATTAGTAATGGGGTTTTTGGTAATTCAACAGTAAAAGACCTGGAAACTATGATGCAGTTGAACTACCTTAAGCTCACAGCGCCGCGTAAGGACATGGAACTCTTTCAAGGGAGTATTGCTAATTCCATTGCGGGCCTCAAAGATGCCAAATCAAGCCCGGAAAATGCGTTTATAGATTCTATGATGAATGTGTTTTATCGCGGACAACCCTTTGCCCCAATCAATATTCCTACAGAAGCACAATTGAAGAGCATCAACCCAGATCGAATCATCGAAATATATAAGACGGAATTTGGTAATGCCGATGGGTTTCATTTCTTTTTTGTGGGTAATGTGGATGAAAAAATACTACTTCCATTTTTGGAAAAATACATGGCCAGTTTGCCGACAAAAGGAACGGTCCCAACGTCAAAAGACAATGGTTTAAGACCGATTTCTGGAAAAAATGAGTTTGTTTTTCACAAGGGCAAAGAACCCAAAAGTCTTGTTTTTACGCAGTTCTACGGCGAATTGCCTTTTTCGGATGATGCTGAATTGAGAGCGGATTTGTTGGGGGAAATTTTGAATATCAAAATCATTGAAGAGTTGAGAGAGAAGATTGGGGGGATTTATAGTGGAGGCATTTATTCAAACGTAAGCGATGAGCCATACGACAGTTACTCTTTTGTTTTATATCTCCCGTGCGGACCTGAGAGTGTTGATACTTTAATTAAAGCGTCGATGGCTGAGATAGATCGCATCAAACGAGAAGGCCCATCGATCAAAGATCTCGAGAAAGTAAAATTGGCAAAAATTGAAGCGTATCGAGAATCAATGAAAACCAATGGATATTGGGGTAGTTATCTTGGCAAAATCAAATGCGATGGATTTGATGCCAAGCGATTTTTGGAATATGAGGCGGTTGTGAATGCCGTTACTGCGGAGCAAATCAGAGAAATTGCCAATCAGATGCTAAGCGGGGAGAATACGTTTAAGGCGATTTTGTATCCGGAGAAATAACCAACTATCTTTGATTTCTATGCAATCCTGGGTTCTTTCAGACAACAAACTTACCAAAACCTTCGAATTCAAAACCTTCGAAGAGGCTATTGATTACATGGTTCGCGCCAGTAAAGTAATTGGCGAATTGGACCATCACCCAGAATGGACTAACGTTTATAACCGAGTGATGGTGTCGCTGTGTACCCACGATGCAGGCAATATGGTTACCCAAAAAGATCACGATTTGGCAACTGCGCTGGATCGGGTGTTATCGCAAATTCCTTAACCACCGCAGTGTCTTGCGAACCGATCTTGGTATTGGGTTTATGTTATATTGAGGGGTTATCCGACTGCTCTTGTTTCCAACATATGCGGTAACATTTTCTATATGACTTTCTTTTACTTCTGCGATGTCACCATTTATTTTAGCTTTTGATAACTCTGATACGATTTCCCTCTTATTGCTATACTGCGCTTTGGGATAGTTTTGAGTAATGTGGTCAATAACTTCATTAATCTGATTCGAATAAATAACCCTGGCTTCCCGTGGTAAATTGCTGAGTTCTTTTATTTCACATTCGCCGTAAAAAACAACAACATTAAACATTGGAATAGTAGCGAATTGAGGTGATAACTTTCTCAGCGCTTCAATATGTCTTCGATTCTGAATAACCGGGTTGTACATCCGGTATTTTTCTCGTCCATACGCTAATACTTGTGTCCAATTTTGATTGTCTGCGCTACCAAAAATCCAACCGCTGTAATCTTTGACCTCAATTACGATAAGCCCAACTGCGGTAGCAACGACTACGTCTATTTGGCTGAAGGTGCCATTTCGTTTTTGCAAGTAAATATCATGGAAAATGGCATCGGGGTGAATACCCTTTTTCAACAAGGCCTTTACGAGTGCTAATTCTGATGGGTTTCCACGATCTTTATGGGTGGTTGAATTCAAGAGGTTGTTGGCCTCTTTTTGTTGGAACCAGCCAAAACATGCAACTGCAAGTATTACAATAGATATGATAATGAAAATGACTGGCAAACTGTAATTTTAATCAAACTTAAAAAGGAATTCAAGTTATACATACTTTAATTAAGAAAATTAACTTGAAATCGCAAATTAATTTGTTGATTTTAAGTGAAATCGTAAATGACTTGCGTCCAATCCAAAAAATCAGATTTTTTACTTTTTGATGATTGCTTCTTAAACGATATATTTGTTTATGGACCTATTCTTTTTGGCAATTTGCGCATTCGTTTGGCTTTTGCCATTGATCATTATTTTTTTATCAGTAAAAACCTCAGGCCGTGAGAAAATGGCATGGATTTTAGCCGTGCTATTTATTTCTTGGGGCGCCTTTATTTTTTATTTACTCCTTGCTCCGATTCGCAAGGACTGATAATTCAACGGTGTTTATGCGTTGATGGTTGTATTGCGGAGTCAGATTCAAGGGCGTTGCCGTTGATAAGGCTCATATGCTCAAAAATATATTGATTAGGAGTTCAAATTGAACAACTCCTCCCATTCGCGGTTGCGAAGCTCTTTGCGGGATTGGTGTTTGCGGGAATTTTTCTCCAATTTAGCCATCAAACGACCTACCTGAATCATGCGCTTTTCGCGGTATTTGCTGAGCTGGTCGAATCGCTGCGTATCGTTTAAGTCCCGACGGATTTCGGGCTCCACGTGGGAGGCAAAGTAAGTGGCGGCTTGAAGCAAGGCATAGACGGTTTCTCCGTATTTTTCGAGGTGGAACGACAGGATGCGGTCCAATGATATCGCATAGTGCTCTTGCTGGGAACCAAAATTCCGCTGATCGCTGATGGATTCACGTCGGCCAATGCCAAAAACCGTCATCAGCATTTGCGCCATCCGATTTTGATCCATCGGCTGCTCTTTCATCACCGCTAAGGCATCGTCGAAGGCGTAAAATAGCGAGTTATAGAAACAGGGCGACCACTGATGGTGGATGTGATTGATGTCGTCTGAAGGCAATTTCTCATTGATAAAGCCATCGAACAGAACCATCTGACCGTTAGCGCATTGGATACGGTAGAGCAGGAGGGAAAATTTGACAAACTTGGGCGCGCGCAGGTTATATTGGATCCAGATGGCGGGGACGAGGGTATCGGGGGCAAGGACGGCGCCGCGGCCATGGATAATTTCGATATTCACCACACCCGTGAGGGGGTTGGGTTGCAGCAGTCTCACGGCGAAATCGCTAGGCATTTTTTGGGTGAGTTTGCAGATGCGGTTGAGGCCGGCATAGATCACGGTGCCCATGCTGCTGAATCGGGGTCGTTTTGTGAATCGCGCAAATTCGTTATGGTTGAGGTGTGCATCGCCCACGAGGTGATAGTATTTGCCTTCTTTGATGGCGTTGATTTCACCGAAGAAGGGGCGGAGGTCATCTATGCCGCCGAGGTGTTTGAGGTTTAGGATTTGTTCCATGGGATAAATCCTTCAATTCAGTACTTTTTGTATCCTAGAGTTTCTCGCATTGAGAATTAGAGCACAAAAATCTTCTGCGTCAATTCCAATCCATTTACATCTAAGTGAACAAAATACAAGCCCTTTGATAGATTTGATAGCTCAAATTCATCAGAAACTTGACCACTATCTTTATCGTTAGGTGCAAAACTCTTTACCTTTTTGCCCTCAATGTCAATAATACTGATAGACGTGGTGGCTGCCTTTTTCATGAAGTACTTCACCGAGAGTTTGCCTGATACCTCATCGTAATTGACTGAAAATTTTGATTTTTCTACAAATTGGCCGATGGAGGCTGGCGCGGAAGGATGAATTTCAAAGCTCGACAAAAACAACTGTTCACCGGTGCTCGCTCCGTTATTGTTGGTGCACGATGTGGTGTAATAGAAATTTATTTTCCCCATATTGCTAGAGGGCGCTTTCCAATTGAAAGTCCATTTACCAAGGCCTGAGGAAACGGAAGGGGTTCCATTGGCGCTGTGTGTAACGTATTTTCTTGATGATAGGGGTGCTGAGCCAACTAGAGTATGTGTGCGGCTGGCTTCAGTAATGACCCACGTGCCTGCATTTGCATTGGTGCTTTTGGTGAGTGCCACAATTTCAAAACCGAATTTAGTAATTGCTGATTTTTGAGCATTCAAAGTAATCGTATATGTCTGATCTGGGGTATAGCTTGAATCTGCCGATGAGAATATGAGTGTATTTACAAGATTTGTAGTGTCTTTTACAATGACAGCGTTGGAATGACAGCCCGTTGTTGCGTCTGCACAAGTTTTTTCCCCTGGAGCGCCCGTAGCTGATGGATGAGCGCCGGAAGTTTTGTATGTGTTTGTTACAATAAAACTGCTCAGTCCAACAAAAAGTATCATTAATATGTATATTTTTTTCATGATCTAATCAATTTTATTTACTATCATTTATCAGCCAACTTGAAGTGTAAACAAAGTCGCCTTTGTCGTTTTCGTTATCATTGGCCGAAACGGCAGACACATGAAAACGCACTGGTCCAAGATTTTGTGACGGTGCTTTCCAGTTGAATTTCCACTCGCCATTGCCAGGAGTTACAGCATCAGTTCCACCAAAACCATAAGTGATATATTCTCTATCTGGGAACTCATTTGTATTTGCTAACTGGGTCCGTTCGGGATCTGTAATGATGATTGTTCCAATGCTCTTGCCGGTCAATTCAGATATGGCAACTGCTTGAAATCCAAATCTATTAATATTTACATCAGCAATATTAATGGTAATGGGATATGTTTTTTTAGGTACATAATTGCTCGCTGAGCCTATTGAAAACCAAACCTTCGCAGTTCCTGCGTTAATTTCATTGTCATCATGGCATCCAACTGTTGCACAGGTTTTTTCACCCGGTGCACCGGTATGTGCTGCCGGGGCACCGGAACTTGACGGTCCTTTTGCCATGGCCATCAGAATTCCAATAGCACTTATGCCAATTGAAATAGTTATTAATATCCTGATTTTCATAAACTGCTTTTTTAAACGTTTTTCAATGATAGCAAATTTATTTGACTTTCGTGATGAATATTACCCAAGGTGTTTGAGGTTTAGGATTTGTTCCATGGGGGCAGCGTTTTCAAATTTTAACGCGGGCCAGAGTATTCAAAAAAATACTGCGAGGAACGCAATAAGGACAACCACCGCTAGCGTAGTCTCGGCGATGGCAGTTACAGCAAAGTATTTCAAAAGTTTTTTTCTTTTCAAGATATGGGCTTGTTCTCTATAGGCGTTGTTATAAATGGGGTTGTTCATTAAGACTGAATCGGGATAATTTAGATTGTGATCCGCTGGTTCGCGATTCGCGCATATGCCAGCTACTGCAGCACCGCCAAGGACGGGGAAGGGGTAAATTGTTGTAATCACTACCCAAGTGGCACCACTATTTCTTCCATCATAATTTTCAATGGCATCATTCCTTCCTTTTCGTAACAACATAGCAGCGCTATCGGCTCCTATAATCGAATAAGGTGCTGCCGTGGTTTGAGGTGCCGTAAAAATATCTTTCGACCCATTTTCGTATCGAATCATTAACAAATTCAGCGTTGAGATGGTAAGTATGGGCCCGGTCTGGTCATCGAATTTTTTATATCTAACTTCATCGTTTGTTACATCAATAACTTTCGCTTGAATGTCTTCGCCAGTTTTTGTGGTGATCATGTCTTGAGAAAAACTTAAATTGGCAAATAGCAATGTTGCCGTTGAGCATAAGATATTTTTTTTCATCTGAGTTGGGTGGTTAGGATGCGGTTCATACCATTGTTGGGGTAAGATTTTTTTAATGGATGATATTTTAGGGGTTGTGAATATGACTCCGGGAGTTACAAACTTAAGGAAGGATAATCAATATAACCATTGTCTTTGCAACCCAAAGTAGAGCATGGCCAGTGACTGCAAAAACAAGTGCATTAGGAAATTATCCCAATGTGATTTTTAGCGGAAAAATACCAAATACGCAATCACTTCAATTCGACGTAGAAAAACAAAAGTGATACGTCCCTTGAAAAGCCTAACTATTCCTTTATTATTCTAATCACAGACTCGGCATGTTCTCCTACCCTTAGTATATATACCCCAGATTTGATGTTATTCAATGTGATCTGGGTATTTTCTCCCGTTAAGTTGCCCTGTAATACCATTTTCCCTAAGGGGTCTGTCAGAATGTAGGCGGCGCCCGCTTGGAAATTCTTTACCTGCAAAGTGATTGATTTTCCAGCAGGATTTGGATATACGAGTATTTCATTGGTTAACAGCGGTTGCTTGGTTCCTACACCTCCAATTAGGGTATTTAATACTACTGTGTCTGAACAGTTGTAGGTATTGGATGCGATTACACCAATGCTTCCGGGACCATCGACTGTCCAAGTTACGCCCACTGCATTGGTCCCTTGCCCAGAGGTAATGCTTCCATTGCTCACTATCCAATTATACACATACCCTGATTGTTGTGTTACCGAATAATTATACGTTGTATTGGGTGACATTGTGTTCTTCGGACCCGAAATAGTTCCTATCACAGGACTAGGATTAACCTTGATGCTTATACTAGTTGTATCCACACAGCCTTTCGCATTGGTTCCTTTTAGTCTATATGTATTGCTAACTATTATGGGAAAAGCGATGCCATTGCTTACTCCATCAGACCAAACGTAGGTTTTTGCTCCAGCCCCAGTTAAACTTATCGATTCCCCAGCGCATATCAAAGTATCGCTAGCTATTATTTTGAGTGTTCTGGAAGGTTCTGGCAGATTAATGGTCATTGAATCTTTACATCCATTGACATCCGTGCCAATCATCATATAAACCCCCTTGCCCAGATTTTTTGCGATGGAACTTTCTTGTTTCTTCGAATCATTCCATAGGTAGTAATAGGGCCAACTTCCCCCTGAGATACTGGTGGTTATGCTCCCATCTGATCCTCCGTAGCATTTTACACTGTCTTTTGATATAACCGACAATACCAGTTTGTTTGGGCTGCCTATACTCTGAGAAATTGAATCTATGCAGCCATAAAGATCTTTAATAAGCAGCTTATACGTGCCTTTTGAGAGTTTAGATGCTGTGGATTTAGATTGTTTTGATACATCGTTCCACAGGTAAGTGTAGGGTGCAAATCCGCCACTTACACTGGTTGTAATAGTGCCATCCGATCCCCCGTAACAGTTTACATTCTTCACATTATCAACACTAATAAAGGGACTACCAGGATTAATAAAATAAACAGTATCATAAGCGTAACATCCCACAGAATCTTTCACCCGCACACTGTATTGATCAGTGAATTTTAAATATATTACGCTGTCTTTTCTACCATTACTCCAAATTACTTCACGCCATTTATTACCCGCACTCAAGCGCATACTGTCTCTGGAACAGGCAGTGAAATGAACAGTATCTGAGGGGAATTTTAGGTTGGGATTCCCAATATTGACAGTGGTGGCGTCCGTGCACGTTCCAATGCCATTACTACTTTTAAGCGATAGTTTGGATATTCCCATAAAACTAACCTTAATGGTTTTGCTCGTTTCTTTGGTAGACCAGATGTATTTTAATGGATATTGAGAATTGGAAGCACTCGTGCCAGTTTCTTTGATCCTCAAAGAAACTGGCATGCCATTACAAGCAATCGTGTCTCGGGGGGAGATTTTCCCATTGATTACAGAGACTAACACAGTATCTGAAGCACTACATCCATTAGAATCTACGGCAGATAATGAAAATTTACCAGTAGCATTGATTGAAATAGTTGAAGAAGTGGCCCCCGTATTCCAGTTGTATGACTTGAATTTTTTTGTACTTGCTAAATTTACTTTATCTACACCACAGAAAGACTGTGTATCGGTACCTAAAAAATTCGGTCCAAATCCACTGAGATTTCTATAAACCGAAACGGTTGCCGCGCCTAAATTTGTAATAATAATGTCTGGAATCCGATCGCCATCAACATCGCCCATTACAATACTACGGGGATTGGATCCTGCAGCATAATCAACCGTAGCGGCAAAACTGCTAGATGAAATTGTTCCACTACTCGAAGTGTTTTTTAATACTGATATAGAACCAGAACTCCAATTGGAGGCCAAAATATCAACTTTCCCATCACCATCTAAATCTCCCAATGCAAGTCCACGGGGTATCGACCCAACAGAAAAATCAACCGTAGCGGCAAAACTACTCGAGGTAATACTCCCACTTGAGGAGGTGTTTTGAAATACAGAAATTCCTCCATTCCAGTTGCTTACACACATTTCTAATTTACCATCACCATCAACATCGGCATGCACAAGTTTGTGGGGTTCACTTCCCGATCCAGTCGAAAAATCTACAGCAGCTGAGAAACTGCTGGTCGAAAAACTCCCACTGCTAGAATTATTTCTAAAAACCGAAACGGACGTTCCGTATCTATTGGCCACAGAAATATCTAGTTTACCGTCACCATCAACATCTGCCAGAGAAATACTATATGGATTGGTATTTGTGCTAAAACTTACTCTTGAATCAAAACTGCTAGAAGAAATGCTTCCACTGGAAGAAATATTTCTATAAACTGATATTGTATTATCTGTAAAATCTGAAACAACCATATCTACTTTGCCATCCAAATCTAAATCGGCAATTGCAATATCTGAAGGAGTGTTTCCTGTTGAAAACTCGACTTTTGCATCAAAACTACTCGAAGAAATGGCCCCACTGCTTGCCTTATTCCTAAAAACAGACACTGAATTATCTACATAATTTGTTACAAGCATGTCAAGTTTCCCGTCTCCATCTATGTCTGCCAAGGCAAGGCCAAAGGGAGAAGGTGCACTACTGGTACCGGTAGTATAATCAACTTTAGACGCGAAACTGCTTGTGGTAATTACTCCGCTTTTTGATGTATTTCTATATATCGAAACAGAGGTTCCGGTATAATTGGTTGATACAATGTCCGACTTCCCATCGCCATCGATGTCGCCCAATGCAACATTATATGGAGACCCACCCGCAGTATAATCAACTTTACCTGCCATACTTGTTGTAGAAATACTACCACATGAAAATGTTACAGAAAATGGCTTTGAACTGGCAGCCATTAAATTTTTTGCAGTATTCGTTACAATAATAGGCAAGTAGGTAGCCCCTATTGGAACTTTAACTGTCAACATGGTATCCGCTGCTTTGCTTACAATCGCCTTTGTTGCACCAAAATACACGATATTATTGGCCGCTGTTGTATTAAAATTCTTTCCTTTTATTTGGACCGTAGTGCCGACTGGGCCTTTCATTGGTGAAAAAGATTTAATAGTAGGAAGTTGAGCTTTGATTTGGATAATAACCAAAAAAATGCTAGCAGAAATAAGTACAATTTTTTTCATGGGGGATTTATATTATCTAAGGTAAGTTGTTACATAATTTTTATAAATCAATAATAATACAAAAACTGTAACTAAATGAATTTCAATAGTTAAAACCAATAAAAAATGCGGACTATTTATGTTACAGGGAACTGCAAATGTTAAAAACGCCACTGAACGGGCGATATAATTTGATTGAATTTTTCGTGTTTGTGTTTTCTTTATTTTGGAGATATTCTATAAAGTTTGATTCGGGACACGAATAAACTTTAGTTGTATGTGCAAAACGCTATAAAACAAATAAACCGTTGCAGAACAACGGTTTAAAGGTACTTGAAGTGAAATGAAAACCCTTCTGGCGGTGAGGGGGG
>Ga0102875_1000084_pt1 | contig 42377 bp, 37 predicted proteins | sample Colrivmet1547B02_FD_78185 | JGI IMG/M metagenome (GOLD analysis project Ga0102875, IMG submission 78185) | Estuarine microbial communities from the Columbia River estuary - metaG 1547B-02 | ecosystem: Environmental > Aquatic > Marine > Intertidal zone > Estuary | place: USA: Columbia River... | reverse complement strand
GCAATCGTAGGAAAAGGAAGTGTTGATGTAGTTTACAACATTGCAGATGCAATTAACAAAATTGGATTTGGTCTTGTAATTTACAACTTAGCTCAAAAATCTCAAAAAGACTAATTAAGTTTTTAAAATATAAAAACCGTCTTGCTCTTTATATCAAGACGGTTTTTTTATGCAGTAATTTGAACGTTTTATTCAGAAATGGTAATCTCAAACAGTTTTTCCCATTTTTTTCCTGTAACAAAAATGGTTTTCGTTTTCGGATTATAAGCAATTCCATTCAATACTTCTGCTTCAGCATGTTTTATAAATTTGCGTAAGCCAGCCAAATTAATAATTCCTTCTACTTTACCATTCTCAGGATTTACAACAGCAATGGCGTCTTTTTGCCAAATATTACAGTAAATTTTTCCGTTAATATACTCCAACTCATTAACGCTTTTTATCTTGCTGCTTCCAGAATAAACATTCACATAATCAATCATTTTTTGATTTGCCGGATTCATTTTCCAAATTTTCTCAGTTCCGTCTGATTCGTATATTACTTTTCCATCATTTGTCATTCCCCAACCTTCAATTTCCTTATCGTAAGCAAACTTTTTTTCTACTTTCCAAGTATCAACATTGTATATAAAACCCGTTTTTTCTTCCCAAGTCAGTTGATACAATTTGTTGTTGATAAACGTAATTCCCTCACCAAAATAACTATCTTCTAATTTTAACGATTTGTAAATTTTCCCTGTTTTATAATCTGTTTTTAATAATTTCGAAAATCCACGAAGCCCGGTTCCTTCATATAAAGTGTCTCTAAAAAACTCTAATCCCTCAGTAAAAGAAGAAGTATCATGAGGAAAAGTATTCACAATTTTATAGTTCAATAACTTCGGAGTCACATTCGAAACCAATTCTATACGAGAAGTTATTTCCTGGTTTTCACCTTCAAAATAAACTAAGGCCTTCAAATTTTGATAACCCAATTTTTGATCTTTCAAATTCAAAGTTAGGTTGTCCAAATTCTTTTTTGAACCTATATTCTTATCATTTACAAAGTAAACAATGCTGTCAATTTTTTTATTTTCACCATTCAATAATCGCAGCGAAACACTGTCGTCATTATTGTATTCACTTTTAAAATTGCTTTCGTCAAAACTAAAATATTTTTCAGTTGCCGATTTCGAACCGTTGCAACCTACAAAAATTGAGCCTAATAAAATGATGGAGAGAAGGTTATATTTTTTCATAATGAGTTTTATTTGTGGGGAAAGTTACAACACAAAAGTTTATATAATTGAGTTGCAAAAATACAAATTAATTGTATATTTGCAACGGCAAGTCCTACACGATCTGCTCCTGCAAAATCCCCCAGGATGGGAACATAGCAAGGGTCCGTGGTTGAGCGATGCGATGTAGGTCGCTTGCCTTTTTTAAATTCATTAATCTTCCTTTTGGAGGATTTTTTTTTGGAGTAAATCGATCCTACTTCCCCTTACTTTTACACCCGCTTTACGCTACAATCCACGCAAAAAAGCGTCGGATTTTCACTGCAATCGGGACTAATTTTGAACTTTCAGTTTTCCAAATATCAGAATTAACTATATTTACATTCTAAAACAATTCATATATGAATAAAGTAGTTTTAATAACAGGCGCTTCTTCAGGAATAGGGAAATCTATAGGTGAGTTTCTACATTATAAAGGTTTCATAGTTTATGGAACTAGTAGAAATCCCGATAAAGTGATAAACTCCGTTTTTCAATTACTTGAATTGGACGTTCGAAATACCCAATCAATTCAAAACGCAGTTAAAAAAGTAATTGAACTTTCTGGAACAATTGATATTGTAATTAATAATGCCGGTGTTGGAATTACAGGTCCAATAGAAGAAATACCGTCTCAAGAAATAAAGAATAATTTCGAAACCAATTTTTTCGGACCTATAGAAGTTATGAAAGCCGTTTTACCTCAAATGCGCACTCAAAAATCGGGTTTAATTATTAATATCACTTCAATTGCAGGTTACATGGGATTGCCATACCGTGGTATTTATTCAGCATCAAAAGGTGCGTTAGAATTAATCACCGAATCCTTAAGCATGGAAGTTAAACCCTTAGGAATCAATATTACTAATGTTGCTCCAGGAGATTACGCTACTAATATTGCAGCAGGTCGTTTTCATGCGCCTGTAATTCAAGGATCAGATTATGAAAATTCCTATGGAGCAACTCTAAAAATGATGAACGACCAAGTAGATAGTGGAAATAACCCTATTGAAATGGCCGAAGCGATATTTGATATTATCAATTCAACCAATCCAAAAATTCATTATAAAGTAGGAAGTTTTATTCAGAAATTCTCTATAGTTTTAAAGAGAATTTTACCCGATAAAGTCTATGAAAAAATGTTAATGAATCATTATAAATTGTAACTTAGCATAAACAAATACCTAAATTTTAAAACACTTAATTATGAAGTTTTTTATCGATACAGCAAACCTAAATGAAATTAAAGCTGCGCAATCACTCGGAGTTTTGGATGGAGTTACTACCAATCCGTCATTAATGGCAAAAGAAGGAATTACAGGAAAAAATAACATCCTAAAGCATTATGTTGACATTTGCAATAGCGTTGATGGCGATGTTAGTGCCGAAGTAAACGCAGTTGATTATGACGGTATGGTTCGAGAAGGAGAAGAATTAGTTGATTTACACCCACAAATTGTCGTGAAATTACCAATGACAAAAGAAGGAATTATGGCTTGTAAATATTTTTCTGATAAAGGTATTAAAACCAACGTCACTTTAGTTTTTTCTGCGGGACAGGCAATTTTAGCTGCAAAAGCCGGGGCAACTTATGTTTCTCCTTTCGTAGGTAGATTAGACGATATTTCAACCGATGGTTTGGCATTAATTGAGGAAATCCGATTGATTTATGATAATTACGGTTTTGAAACTCAAATATTGGCTGCGTCTGTCCGTCATACTATGCACATCGTAAATTGCGCTAAAATAGGTGCCGATGTAATGACAGGACCGCTTTCAGCAATTCTAGGATTACTAAAACATCCGTTAACCGATATTGGATTAGCCCAGTTTATCGCCGACTTCGAAAAAGGGAATAAATAAAACCATTTAAGTATAAAAAAAGCGGTACCGTTTGGGACCGCTTTTTATTTATAAGTTATCTTATTTCAGTTTATCTTCAAATTTCACTTCAAATAAATTGGTGAATGCATCTTTAATTTTTCCTTTATCATCTAAAATCAAAGTTCTGTGAATTTTGGTAATTGCCCATTTGTTTTTTAAATCCTCAAAATTCGCACAACGATATTCTTGAATTCCACCAAACTTATAATTAGCTAATAAATTAATCCAATTATTTTGATCTTCATCTAAATTAACTGCTATGTACTGATATTCTGGATGCTTTAATTTAAACGCCAATATTTTTTTATGCGCTGCAGCTAAATGAGTTAATGCCTCTTTCGTCCAGAAAAAAAGGACGGTCTTTTTATTTATAATTGAATTAGAAGAAACAGTAACTCCGTCTTTGTTAACCAAATTTACTACTGGTAATTGATTTCCTACTTTCAAAAGTTTAATTGCGTTTTCTATTTTTAGAATTTCATTTTTACTACTGTTATCTGTCGAATATTTTCTGTAAATATCTAAGAACTTCTGGTTGTTCACCATATTTTGATCCTCAAGAAGATACGAAAATGCAATATTGTTAAGAATACTATTCTTCACTTTTTCATTGCGAATAAGAGTATCAGCAATATTCAATTTGTTAATGTTGGTTGTCAAAGCTAAATCTACATCCGAGAAGTGGTTGTGGTATTTAATCGAACCTAAATTATTTAATAAATGAGATAAATAAACTACAAATGGAGAATAACTTGACAATTCTACGTTATTAAAATCGATCTTCTTTCTGTAACTATAATATTTTGCTGGTAATTTTTCGAAAAGATCTTCTGAAGTTCTTAATTTATGAATTATTGGGTACAACTCTTTTTTTGAAAAATAATTAAAATCTAATTCTGCTTTAGCAAACAAATCAAATTCCTTACTCCAATTAATATCTTTTTTATGTGATAAATAACTTTTCTTATTTTTATTATAGGTAGAATCTATATTCGCATTGAATTTTTCAAAATCATAATCAAAAACGTCAAACATTTTTTCTTTTTCGGCCTCGTCTTTTAAATACGCTTCCATTAAATAATTATTTTTTGCATCTCCACGACCACAAAAAATAATCGATTCGTCAAAATTGTTTGAGTTTAAACGAACCATTATACTGTCATTTTTATCAAAATAAACATATTGGTATTCAGGATCGTGCTTAAAGGTATAAATCCCAGGTGCTAACGAATCGAATTGAACGAAAAAAGTGTTGTCTTTTTGAAGTGGTATTGTGTCAATTACAACACCATCCTTTGAAAAATAGATAAACCTATTAGTAGGATTTATTACTTCTCCACCAAAATACGCCCTATAATCATCCTTCTTAAAATCTTTACTACAAGAAATCAAGGAAAGAAAAAACAGAGTAGATAAAATACGTAATAAGGAAAAATTAGGCATATTTAATTTTATAGCATCACTCACAAAAATATTTAGACCATTTCAATTTAGGTGTTAATAGTTAGTTAAATTAAAGTTTTACTCTTATTTCAAACAATGAATTGGCTGAAATTGAGGGATTTTTTCTACTTTTGCAAAAATAAAATAAAGGAAATCAATGTTAACAATCAATAATTTATCAGTACAGTTTGGTAAAAGAATTTTGTTCGACGAAGTAAATACCGTTTTCACTCACGGTAATATTTACGGAGTTATTGGAGCGAATGGTGCTGGAAAATCAACTTTTTTAAAGATAATTTCAGGTGAAATGGATCCTACTGCAGGACACGTTCATCTTGAAGCAGGTAAAAGAATGTCTGTTTTAAATCAAAATCACAACATGTTTGATGATTTTACAGTTTTAGAAACGGTAATGATGGGAAACAAAGTTCTGTATGCTATTAAGAAAGAAATGGATGAATTGTATGCCGATTATGATGATAAAAATGCAGATAGAATAGGGGAGTTACAAGTTCAATTTGAAGAAATGAACGGTTGGAACGCCGATTCAGATGCGGCTTCATTATTATCAAACTTAGGAATTACAGAAGACAGTCATTATACATTAATGGCTGATTTAGAAGGAAAATTGAAAGTTCGTGTCCTTTTAGCTCAAGCGCTTTTTGGAAATCCTGATTTATTAATTATGGATGAGCCTACCAACGACTTGGATTTTGAAACCATCGCATGGCTTGAGAATTTCTTAGCAAATTATGATAATACTGTAATTGTAGTTTCTCACGACCGTCACTTTTTAGACGCTGTATGTACCCACATTTCTGATATTGACTTTGGAAAAATAAACCACTATTCTGGTAATTATACTTTTTGGTATGAATCCAGTCAATTAGCAGCTAAACAAAGAGCGCAACAAAATAAAAAGGCCGAAGAAAAGAAACAAGAATTAGAGGAATTTATTCGTCGTTTTAGTGCGAATGTGGCTAAATCAAAACAAGCAACTTCTAGAAAGAAGATGATTTCTAAATTGAATATTTCTGAAATCCGACCTTCTAGCCGTCGTTACCCTGCAATTATTTTCGATCAAGAAAGAGAAGCCGGAGACCAAATTTTGAATGTACAAAATTTAAGCGCTTCACTTGAAGGCGATGTTTTATTTACAGGTGTAGATCTAAACATGGCAAAAGGAGATAAAATTATTTTATTTTCTAAAGATTCACGAGCAACAACCGCTTTTTACGATATTTTAAACGGATTACAAAAAGCCGATACTGGTTCATTTGATTGGGGAGTAACTACTAATCAGGCGTATTTACCTGTGGATAACCACTCGTTTTTTGAAAACGATTATTCATTAGTAGATTGGTTGCGCCAATGGGTAAAAACCGAAGAAGAACGCGATGAGGTTAACATTCGTGGCTTCCTTGGGAAAATGATTTTTTCAGGCGAAGAAGCTTTAAAAACAAGTCGTGTGTTATCAGGCGGTGAAAAAGTAAGATGCATGCTTTCGCGAATGATGATGGAACGTGCAAATGTTTTGATGATAGATGAACCAACCAATCACTTGGATTTGGAGTCGATTACAGCTTTTAATAATTCGCTAAAAAACTTCAAAGGGTCAGTTATATTCACTACTCATGACCATGAATTTTCACAAACAGTTGGTAATAGAGTAGTAGAATTAACCCCAAAAGGAGCTATTGATCGATACATGACTTTTGATGAATATTTGGACAATGAAAGTGTTAAAGAGTTGAGAATCAAAATGTATTCTTAACTATAAAATAATTAACTCTCGAGAAATCGGGAGTTTTTTTTGGTAGTTAATGAAATAAATTTTTTTTAGTTCTCAATCAATAGATGTTAAAATCTGTAAAAAAATTATATATTTGCATAACCAAACAAAAATCTTCAATATGAGTCAAAAAATATTGCTTACTTCCCAAGAAGTCAATATCATACTTCATCGTTTGGCTTGTCAATTGATTGAAAAGCATTTGGATTTTTCAGAAACTATACTTATTGGAATTCAGCCTCGCGGAACCTTTTTGGCTGAAAGATTAAAAACATTATTAGAAAAAGAATATAAAATTACTAACATCCTTTTAGGGTACTTAGACATTACTTTTTTTAGAGATGATTTCCGTAGAAACGATAAACAATTAGAAGCAAATAAAACCCAAATTGATTTTTTGGTTGAAAATAAAAAAGTGATTTTCATAGATGATGTTTTGTACACAGGAAGAAGTATTCGTGCTGCATTAACTGCGGTGCAATCTTTCGGAAGACCAGCATCTATTGAACTTCTTACATTAATTGATCGTAGATTTAGTCGCGATTTACCAATTCAACCTGATTATCGTGGTCGTCAAGTAGATGCAATTAATGATGAAAAAGTAAAAGTATGCTGGCTTGAGCAAGATGGCGAAGATGCAGTTTATTTAATACCAACAAACAGTAAACAAATAGTATAAAAATGAGCGAATTAAGTGTAAATCATTTATTAGGAATTAAAAATATCACCAAAAATGATATTGACCTTATTTTTGAAACTGCCGATCATTTTAAAGAAGTTATCAATCGCCCAATTAAGAAAGTTCCCTCATTACGTGATATTACAATTGCTAATATATTTTTTGAAAACAGTACACGAACCAAATTATCATTTGAATTAGCTCAAAAAAGACTCTCTGCAGATGTAATTAGTTTTTCTGCAGCGCAATCTTCAGTTAAAAAAGGAGAAACTTTGGTTGATACCGTAAATAATATTCTTTCAATGAAAGTGGATATGGTAGTGATGCGTCATGCTAATCCTGGTGCTGCTCATTTTTTATCGCAAAATGTAAAAGCGAGCATCATTAATGCTGGTGATGGAGCCCACGAACATCCAACACAAGCACTTTTAGATAGTTATTCAATCAGAGAAAAACTGGGAGAAGTAGCAGGTAAAAAAGTAGTTATTGTGGGTGATATTTTACATTCTCGTGTAGCCCTTTCTAATATCTATGCCCTGCAGATGCAAGGTGCTGAAGTGAAGGTATGTGGGCCAAAAACACTTATACCAAGACACATTGAGTCACTTGGAGTAAAAGTAGAATCAAACTTGCATAAAGCATTGGAATGGTGTGATGTAGCAAACATGTTAAGAGTTCAAAACGAACGCATGGACGTGAATTTTTTCCCTTCTACTAGAGAATACGCTCAACAATATGGATTGGACAAAACATTGTTGGATTCACTAAATAAAGAGATTGTAATTATGCATCCAGGACCAATAAACAGAGGTGTTGAAAGTACTTCCGAAGTTGCCGATTCTAATCAATCATTGATATTAAACCAAGTGGAAAATGGAGTGGCGGTTCGAATGGCTGTAATCTATTTATTGGCTTCAAAAATTCAATAAATGAAAGTAATATCAAAAGGTCACACCACTGTTTTAAAAGATACGCAGGGAGATAGCCAATTATTTTTGGATAAAGTCACAACACAACACGAAAGTTATAAAAACCAGAATTTGATTTTGGATGTAACCCACGATAAATCAATAACAATTCAATCTATCAAAGCTTTTACAGAATTGTCTAAAATGCATTGTAAAGGAAAAAAATCGTTTGTCATTGTTACTGAAAACATCGATTTTAATGCCCTTCCAAAATCTTTAGTTGTAGTTCCTTCCGTTTTAGAAGCCCACGATATTATTGATATGGACGAAATCGAAAGAGATTTAGGATTTTAGAAGTGTATTCGTTAATTCGGTTATTTGTATAATCGTTAACAAATACAGCTTCAACTTATAACCTAATAACCCAATTAACGAATAAACTCAAATTGAATCTAACCATACTTGGTTGCTATGCAGCAACACCACGAACAATTACCAATCCAACGGCGCAAGTTTTAGAAATCAGAAATCGTCTGTTTCTAATTGATTGCGGTGAAGGAACACAGGTTCAATTGCGTAAAAATAAGATTCGTTTTTCTAAAATTAACCATATATTTATATCTCATTTGCATGGCGATCACTTTTATGGTTTGGTAGGTTTGGTTTCTACTTTCATGCTATTGAATAGAACCACCGATTTACATATTTACGGTCCAAAAGGAATTGAAGAAGTGATTAAATTACAATTGAAATTATCCAATTCTTGGACCAATTACGGTTTGTATTTTCATGAATTGAATTCAGATAAAAGTGAAATTATTTACGAAGACAACAAAGTTATTGTAAAAACAATTCCTTTAAAACATAGAGTTTATACCAATGGATTCTTGTTTCAGGAGAAAGTGGGAGACCGTAAATTGAATTTAGATGCGGTTCAAAATTTTGAAATAGATACTTGTTATTATCAGAAAATTAAAAATGGTAAAGACATTACTTTGGATGACGGACGAATAATAGAAAATGAAAAATTGACATTTGATCCAATTCCAACCAAAAGTTATGCTTTTTGTTCCGATACGGCTTATAATGAAGACATTATACCAATTATTAAAAATGCAGACGTATTGTATCATGAGTCTACATTTCTAGATTCTGAAGAACAATTGGCTGAAAAAACAATGCATTGTACGGCCAAACAAGCAGCGAAAATTGCTTTGAAAGCCAATGTAAAACAACTGGTATTAGGTCATTATTCTACACGATACGATAACATCAATTTGTTTAAAGAAGAAGCACTAACCGTTTTTCCAGAAGTGCTTTTGGCAGATGACGGAAAAAGTTATGAATTTTAAAATAAATCAATTATTTTAGATTCGTTATTTTAGAATCAATTTTCTAAAATCTAAAGTCTAAAATTTAAAATCTATTTAATGGAAGATTTAAGCGATTACCGAAAATTATATGAAAAGAGTGCTCTTTTGGAAACTTCAATTCCTGAAGATCCAATTAATTTATTTCATCAATGGTTTCACGAAGTGGAAGATTTTGGGGGAGTTGATGAGGTAAACGCAATGACAGTTTCCACTATTGGATTGGACGGATTTCCGAAATCGAGAGTCGTTTTATTAAAGAAATACTCCGAAGAAGGCTTCATTTTTTATACCAATTATAACTCTGAGAAAGGAAAAGCAATTACTAGTAATCCCAATGTATGTCTCTCTTTCTTCTGGCATTCTTTGGAACGACAAGTAATTATAAAAGGAATTTCAGAAAAAACACCAACCAATATATCCGATGGTTATTTTGAGTCTAGACCTGACGGAAGTAAATTTGGCGCTATTGTTTCCAATCAAAGTGAGGTAATTCCATCGCGAACTTTTTTAGAAGATAAATTGAAACAATTAGAAAAGGATTACCAAGGTAAAGAAATCCTCCGACCAGAATTTTGGGGAGGTTTCCTAATAAAACCAGTTGAAGTTGAATTTTGGCAAGGTCGACCAAACCGACTTCATGACCGAATTAGATACCAATTGCAAGCTGATTTTTCTTGGAAAATAGATCGATTATCTCCTTAAATTAAAATTATTCAATATTTTCTATAGCTTCGTTTTTATTTCTAAATAGAAAGAACTGAAGCAACGCTGAAATTAGTATTGTAATTATTGCCCCAATAAAATTCAGCCATAAAAAACTTACAATATCCAGGTAAAAGATGTAAAATATCATTAATTGGGTTACAATTGCACCCCAGAATATCGCTTTTGCACGAATGTATTTGATATAAAAACCAACTAAGAAAATTCCTAAAACAGTTCCGTAGAAAATAGATCCGATGATATTTACGAGCTGAATTAAATTCTCAAATAAAGTACCAATACAAGCAAATAGAATTGCAACAATTCCCCAAAATACCGTAAAAACCTTGGTAGCATTTACATAATGTTTGTCGGATTTTTCTTCTTTTAAATTGCGTTTGTAAATATCAATTGCCGTTGTAGATGCCAATGCAGTTAATCCAGAAGCTGTTGACGACATAGCTGCCGATAAAATTACTGCTAATAAAAGGCCAATCAAACCTTTTGGTAAGTAGTTCAAAATGAAGTTGATAAATACATAATCTTTGTCGTTTGTTTCTGCTTTAGCATCTGCTTTTGAAATTAATTCTTTCGCTTGGTCTCTCAAATCATTTTCTTTATTAGATAAAGCAGTGAGTTTTTTTCTCAAAATCGGGTTGTCATAATTCTGATTTAAATGGTCAATATACAAAAGGTTATATTCTTTTTTTTCTTCAGATAAATCGACAAGTTTCTTTTCTAATAAGTGGTATTCTTCTTTGTAAATGGATTTTTCAATTACTATTTTATTATTCGGATTAAAATTCAAAGGAACCGGATTGAATTGGAAAAATACAAATACCATCACTCCAATCAATAGAATAAAAAATTGCATTGGTACTTTTAGAAACCCATTCATAATCAATCCCATTTGGCTTTCTCGAATAGATTTTCCTGATAAGTAGCGACCAACCTGAGATTGATCGGTCCCAAAATAGGATAATGCCAGAAAAAAACCCCCTGTTATTCCACTCCAAAAAGTATAACGAGTTTCAGGATCAAATGAGAAATCCACAATGTTCATTTTGTCATTTGCACCGGCAATATGAAGCGCATTCCCAAAAGTCATATCGTTAGGTAACAAATGTAAAATCAAGAAAAAAGTCACGATCATACCAAACATTATAACAAACATTTGGTGTTTCTGTGTTACGTTTACTGCTTTTGTACCACCAGAAAATGTGTAGATAATTACTAATGATCCAATTATAATATTCAATTGTGTTAAATTCCAACCCAATATCGACGAAAGTATAATTGACGGAGCATAAATGGTAATTCCAGTTCCTAAACCTCGTTGTACTAAAAATAAAATTGAAGCTAAGGAACGCGTTTTTAAGTCAAAACGTTGTTCTAAATATTCGTAGGCGGTAAAAACTTTTAGTTTGTGATAAATTGGAATAAAAGTCATACTTATTACTACCATTGCAATTGGTAACCCAAAATAAAATTGCACAAAACCCATTCCGTCATGGTACGCTTGACCCGGAGTAGAAAGGAAAGTAATTGCGCTAGCCTGTGTTGCCATTACCGAAAGTCCTACTGTCCACCACGGAGTTTCATTGTTTCCTAATATGTAATCTTTAACATTTCCAGTACTGCCTTTTGTTTTCCAAACGCCATAAATAACTATGAAAAGTAATGTAATTACGAGTATTATCCAATCAATTTGTTGCATATTCTAGGAAAAAAGTTGCATTATAATAAAGTAAAATAAGATGTAAATCGCATTCGCAATTAATACCCAAGTGTAGTTTTTCTTCCACAATTTATTTTCATTTTCTTCCATTTTTAATGTAATGAAATTAAGTTAGAAATCAATCGGTAAGCTCCTGATACGCCTTCTGGTAACTCTCTAAAAAAGCTCAATCCTGTATAAATGTAGTTTCCTTTTCCGAATTTAGAAATTAATAAAGCACCATTTTTTGGAGTTTCACCTTTGTCATTTGATGATAAAATAGGAGTGAAGGCAACGTCCCATTCGCTTGGATAATACAATCCTTGTTCTTGTTTCCAACCCTCAAAATCTTTTGAAGTAATTTTGTTAGGATAATTCAAAACTGGATGTTCGGGAGCTAAAAACCGTACTTCTGCATTTTCTTCCGTTACCCGATCTTTGGAAATTTTAATAGTAAAAGGCGCAATATTTTTAGTCACTAATTCATCAGTAGTATTGTATTGAACAATCATAGTTTTTCCTTCTTTCACAAAATCTAAAAGAATTTCTTGCTTGAATTTCAGTTCTTTAACTGTGTTGTAAGCTCTTATTCCAGTTATTAAAACATCGTAATTCGCTAGTTTTTCTTTCGATATTTCACTAGGATTAATTTCGGTAACTTCATAACCCATTTGTATCAAGCTTTTTGGTACTTCATCGCCAGCTCCCATTATGTAAGCTATTTTTTCTTTACCTGTTTTTATGTCCAATTTTATGAATTTCGCTTCGGAATTTCTCAATATTTGTTGCTTAGAAATGTGCTCGTAATTGATGTTAATTTGCTCTTTATCAAATGATTTTCCATTCACAATAGCGAGTGCTTTTACCGTAATTTCATCCGCATTTTTTGGAGGAAACACTTCGAAATTTAAAATTTGTTCTTCTCCTTTTTTGCTCAAGGCAAATGCTATCTCGTTCGGATTTACTTTCCAATTTGAAGGAAGATCCAATTTCAATATTCCGTTTTCTCCCTCTTTTCCAGCTTTTATTTTAACACCAATTGTTTTTGATTTTCCAGAATTAAATAAGGAAACTTTATCAATTATTGATATCGTAATTTCTGGAACAATATCCAACGGATTGTATATTTCTCCCTTGGTTGGGTCGTTGTATTTATAAATTACATTTCGCTCAAACGGAATCGTAATTCCATTAATTTCGATATTAAATACCAATTTAACTTCTCTAATAACATCCGGAATCCCTATGTTTTGTTGATTATCTACTCGATACATTCCAACCGTTCCTTTTTCATTTAACCAATAAGGATTGGTATAATTTACCGTATCTGTTAATTGAATTGAAAGAGTAGTATTTAATGAAATGTTATTCTTCAATTCACTATTAAAACTTGTATTTTTCCCTTCGGGCATTGAGATAATATTCTTTAAAACTAATGAATTTTCACTTCTATTAATTGCTTCAATTTTAACATTTAATGTGCTATTTGGGATTGCAGTTTGATTTTCTGCAACACCTTCAAGGTACAAACCTGAACAAGCAGCAATTACCTTTTTAAGTTCTTCTATCTTGATAATTTTCCAATGTTGGTCTTCTAATAGTTGAATCATAGAATAGGCTTTAACCAAATTTGAAATGCTCAAAGCAGGGTTTTTAAAATCATATTCTTTCAAAGTTCTTTGAATTAATTCGCCAATAGCTGCTCCACCTTTTATACGATTCCAAGTGGTATCTATTCCCTCAAAAATATTGTTTTTATCGTTTAATGCACTTCCTTTTAGAAATTCTAAATATTCCATTTCTTCTCCACGGCTTCCCGTACTTCCAAATCCTTGTGATTGATGACAACTTCTACTTAATGCCGCAATTTCTTGATTTGATTTTCCGAGTGAAGGGTAGTAAACACCAATTTGTAAAGAGGATAAGTTGGTTTTGTCGGCTGCATCAAATTTTTCTTTACTACCATAAAACCACCAAGAAGTATTGAAAAATTGTCTTTTAGGTTGCCAAGGTTTCACCCATTTTAACTGACTCGAAAATGCTGTTGCATCATTGGCTAAGTCTAAACTTTCTACACTCAATTGGGCAGAAGCCGTGTGATGTCCATGGGTTGTTCCTGGCGAGCGATGATCAAATCGATTGATAATTACATCGGGTTGGAATTTTCTAATAGCCCAAACAACATCGCTTAACACTTGGTTTTTATCCCAGATTTGTAAAGTTTCTTCAGGATTTTTTGAGTATCCAAAATCGTTAGCACGAGAAAAAAATTGTTCCCCGCCATCTATTTTTCTGGCTTCAAGTAGTTCTTGAGTTCTAATAACTCCCAATTGCTCTCGTAATTCGGGACCAATTAAATTTTGCCCTCCGTCGCCACGTGTTAATGATAAATAGCCAGTTCTAGCCATTTTCTCATTCGATAAATAAGAAATTAATCTTGTGTTTTCGTCGTCTGGGTGAGCCGCTATATACAACACTGATCCCAAGAAATTTAGTTTTTCTATTTGGTTGTAAATTGCAGCTGCATTTGGTTTTACCGGTTGTTGCCCAAGTGATATTTGCGCAAAACAGAAAAAAAATAACAGTAGTATCGAACTCGGTTTTTTCATTATTGAAATCATTATTTGATTTATCTTCAAAAGTAATAATTTTAATGCTTTTTAAATAGAATTTAATGAACTATGATTTAATTTAATTAAAACTATTCTTTACTTTTGTAACTCACAACAAAATAAACATGTACAAACTGTTAATTCGTCCCTTACTTTTTTGGTTTGATCCTGAAAAAGTGCATTATTTCACCTTTTCTGCCATCCGTTTCGTTTCTAAAATACCCGGAATTTCTTCTATTTTTAAAGCTATTTATGTGGTTGAAGATAAAAGATTAGAAACAGAAGTATTTGGGTTGAAATTTAAAAATCGTGTTGGTTTAGCCGCTGGTTTCGATAAAGATGCGGTACTTTTTAAAGAGCTTTCCAATTTTGGTTTCGGCTTTATTGAAATTGGAACACTAACACCTAAACCACAAGATGGAAATCCTAAAAAAAGATTATTCCGACTAAAACAAGACGGAGCAATCATCAATAGAATGGGTTTTAATAATAAAGGGATACAAGCAGCAATTGAAAAATTAAAGCAAAATAAACAAGTTTTAATTGGAGGTAACATTGGAAAAAATAAGCTTACGCCTAATGAAAAAGCGGTCGATGATTACATAATTTGTTTTGAAACCTTGTATGATTACGTTGATTATTTTGCTGTTAATGTAAGTTCTCCAAATACCCCAAATTTAAGAGAACTACAAGAAAAAGAACCTCTTACAAAATTACTTCAAACATTGCAAGACCTCAATTTATCTAGACCAAAACAAAAACCAATCTTACTAAAAATAGCTCCAGATTTATCCAATGAGCAGTTATTGGATATTATTGATATTGTAAACACAACTAAAATTTCTGGAGTAATTGCTACCAATACTACCATTTCTAGAGAAGGATTGCAATCTGAAAACAAATTAGAAACTGGGGGATTATCGGGTAAACCATTAACAGAAAGAGCTACAGAAGTAATCCGATTTTTATCTGAAAAAAGTAATAAATCATTTCCTATTATTGGAGTTGGAGGAATTCATTCAGCCCAAGATGCTATTGAAAAATTAGATGCAGGTGCAAGTTTAATCCAACTTTATACTGGTTTTATTTACGAAGGGCCAGCATTGGTTAAAGCCATAAATAAAAAAATCTTAGAATCGCTACCACGTTAATTTATTCTAATTCACCGACCTGAATTGCTGCATTTTTTCTATATTTGAACCAATGGATCCAATAAAAATAATAGAATGCCCTCGTGATGCTATGCAAGGAATAAAGTCGTTTATTCCAACTGCTAGAAAGGTGGCTTATATTCAATCGTTGCTTCGAGTTGGGTTTGACACTATTGATTTTGGAAGTTTCGTTTCTGCAAGGGCCATACCTCAAATGCAAGATACCACCGAAGTTTTAGCGCAACTGGATTTATCTCAAACTAAAAGTAAATTACTAGCTATTATTGCCAATACTCAAGGCGCAATTGCGGCTTCACAACACAAGGAAATTCAGTATTTAGGATTTCCTTTTTCTATTTCTGAGAATTTTCAAATGAGAAACACCCATAAAACCATTGAAGAATCTTTAATCACGCTTAATGAAATTCTAGAAATTGCTGATAAAACGAATAAAAAAGTCGTTGCCTATTTATCTATGGGATTTGGAAATCCGTATGGAGATCCTTGGAACGTGGATATTGTAGGCAATTGGACAGAAAATTTAGCCAATCGAGGGGTTAAAATCTTGTCACTTTCGGATACAATTGGAAGTTCAACTCCGGAAGTGATTCAGTATTTATTTTCTAATTTGATTCCTAAATATCCCAATATTGAATTCGGAGCTCACCTACATACCACACCAGAAAAATGGTTTGAAAAAGTGGATGCCGCTTATATCGCTGGATGCCGCAGATTTGATGGTGCCATTCAAGGTTTTGGTGGTTGTCCAATGGCAAAAGATACGCTAACCGGAAACATGCCTACAGAAAAATTACTTTCTTTTTTTACTTCCAATAAAGAGCAAACCAACACCAGTCCGATGAGTTTTGAAAGTGCGTATAACGAAGCGACCAAATTATTTGGTGAATTTCATTAGTTCATTTGAAGAAATTCAAACAAAATCCTTGGTATCTTAGTTTTGCCATATCTAATATTATTTACTATCTTTGCTCGCAATTCAACTACAAATTGCAATGATCGCACACAACACAAAAATTATTGGAGAAGGGTTAACCTACGATGATGTATTGTTAATTCCTAATTATTCAGATGTTCTTCCAAGAGAAGTAAGCATTCAAACCAAATTTTCTCGAAATATTACTCTTAATGTACCTATTGTATCTGCTGCAATGGACACAGTGACAGAAAGTGCTATGGCAATTGCTATGGCCCAAGAAGGCGGAATTGGGGTTTTGCATAAAAATATGACAATTGAGCAACAAGCTGCAAAAGTTAGAAAAGTAAAACGGGCAGAATCTGGAATGATAATCGACCCTGTAACATTACCACTTACTTCAAATGTTGCTGATGCAAAAAATGCCATGAAAGAATTTGGTATTGGTGGTATTCCAATTGTAGATGAAAATAAAATTCTAAAAGGAATTGTAACCAATCGTGATTTGCGTTTTGAGAAAAACAATTCACGACCAATCATCGAAGTAATGACTTCAGAAAACTTGGTTACTGTAGCTGAAGGAACTTCCTTAGAGCAAGCAGAAGTAGTTTTGCAAGGAAATAAAATTGAAAAATTGCCAGTAGTTAATTCAGATTATAAATTAGTAGGATTAATTACTTTCAGAGATATTACTAAATTAACTCAAAAACCTATTGCCAATAAAGATTCTTTTGGTCGTTTGAGAGTAGCTGCTGCCATTGGAGTTACAGCCGATGCAGTTCAAAGAGCAGAAGCTTTAGTGAATGCAGGTGTTGATGCTATTATTATAGATACTGCTCACGGACATACGCAAGGTGTGGTAAAAGTATTAAAAGAAGTAAAAGCAAAATTCCCGAAATTGGACGTAATTGTGGGTAATATAGCCACACCAGAAGCGGCAAAATACTTAGTTGAAAATGGAGCAGATGGAGTTAAAGTTGGAATCGGGCCAGGTTCTATTTGCACCACTCGTATTGTTGCAGGTGTTGGATTTCCTCAATTTTCAGCAGTATTAGAAGTAGCTGCAGCTATAAAGGGATCAGGAGTTCCAGTTATTGCTGATGGTGGAATTCGTTATACAGGTGATATTCCTAAGGCAATTGCTGCCGGCGCCGATTGTGTTATGTTAGGATCATTATTAGCAGGAACCAAAGAATCACCTGGAGAAACTATAATTTTCGAAGGTCGTAAATTTAAATCTTATCGCGGAATGGGATCTGTAGAAGCCATGCAAGAAGGGTCCAAAGACCGCTACTTTCAAGATGTAGAAGATGATGTAAAGAAATTAGTTCCTGAAGGAATTGTGGGTCGAGTTCCCTATAAAGGAGAATTGAACGAAAGCATGCAGCAATTCATAGGCGGTTTAAGAGCTGGAATGGGTTATTGTGGATCTAAAGATATTCCTACCTTACAAGAAACAGGGCGGTTTGTTCGTATTACCGCAAGCGGAATCAACGAAAGTCATCCTCACAATGTAACGATTACCAAAGAATCACCAAACTATTCTAGATAATAAAAAAGTCGCTAATTAGCGACTTTTTTATTGGTTTACACTGTGTTCAATACTCTTACTGGAAAAATTTCAATTTTCATATAAGGGTAATAAGGTAAAGGCGAAAGTTTTGTATGTACGTCTTCTTGATCAGCTGCCATCATTACAATAAAGATCCCTGACATATCAAGTTTTATAAAGGTATCTACGATTGTACCATTTTGTTCCAATTCTTTAACGAGTTCCTGTTCTCTAGGAAGAAATTTCATTCTTGTTTCTGTGTCCAATCCGTCTAATTGGATATTTAGCATAAATTTTTTCATTTATTTTATCTTTATTTTTTCAAAGATATATTAAAAATAATGAATCTAAAAATTGCTTTTTTTCATTGAATTATAAGCTGTAATCCATTTCTAATCTTGCTTTCATTTGTTTAAATTCCAAATGGTAAATTTTAAAATGGGGGCAAAAGATACCCAAGCAATATAAGGCACAATTAGATAGGCAGCAGATTTGGAAAAATTCGAGAAACTATATATTGTAAATATAATTATTACTACCATTAAAAGAATATCTAATAAGGCTAAAGAAGGGGAGTGGAAATAAATGACTTTAGATAGTGAGAGCGCTAAAGCTATTTGTAAAGAGTGTGCGATTATTTGTGAAAAATGCGCTGCAGAATGTGACAAGCACGACATGTTGATTGTAAAAAATGTGCTACAGATTGCCGTAAAGCTGCAAAGCTTTGTAACGAAATGTAGGGATGAGACTTCACTATTAAACTTATGATTATTTAAAATCACTCCGGTCATTTGTATAAATCACCGCGGTGAAATTACAAAACGACCGCGGTGATATTACAAAATGACCGCGGTGAAAATAGTAAATCACCGCGGTCATTTTATTGATTAATCTTTACGGAGTTAGTGCCGGGTAATAAGTAATTCTATGAAAAGACAAAACCCACTAAATATATTTATTTAGCGGGTTTTGTTTTTAGTGTTAATGATACTAAATTCCTACAAAGTTACTTGGTGTAATTTGCATTAATTCTGCTTTTATTTCGTCAGAAACATCAAGAGTTTTAATGAAGTTATGAATTGCATTTTTATCAATCGTTTCATTAGTTCTAGTCAATCCCTTCAAGGCTTCATAAGGATTTGGATAACTTTCTCTTCTTAAGATTGTTTGGATCGCTTCAGCAACTACAGCCCAGTTTTTATCTAAATCTTCATGAAATTTTGGCTCGTTTAATAACAATTTGTTCAATCCCTTTAAAGTAGATTCAAATGCAATTAAAGTATGTCCCATTGGTACACCAATATTTCTCAAAACGGTACTATCAGTTAAATCACGTTGTAATCTTGAAAGAGGTAATTTTGCCGAAAGGTGCTCAAAAATAGCGTTGGCCATTCCTAAATTTCCTTCTGAATTTTCAAAATCAATAGGGTTTACTTTGTGTGGCATCGCCGAAGAGCCTATTTCTCCTGCTTTAATTTTTTGTTTGAAATATTCCATTGAAACATACGTCCAAATATCTCTATCTAAGTCAATTATAATAGTATTTATTCTTTTTAAAGCATCAAAAAAGGCTGCAAAATGGTCGTAATGTTCTATTTGTGTAGTTGGAAAAGAATGGTGCAACCCTAAGTTATCTTCAACAAAATGACTACCAAATTGTTTCCAGTCAATTTGTGGATAAGCCACGTGATGGGCGTTGTAATTTCCGGTTGCTCCACCAAATTTAGCAGCAAAAGGAATATTAAACAACAAGCGCATTTGCTCTTCCAATCTTTCTACAAACACACCAAATTCTTTTCCTAAACGAGTTGGAGAGGCAGGTTGTCCGTGAGTTTTTGCTAACATAGGTACGTCTCGCCATTCAATACTTAACTCTTTTAATTTTGAAATTAAAGCAATTAAAGAAGGTAAATAAATATCTTCAAAGGCTTCTTTTGTAGATAATGGTATTGCTGTATTATTAATATCTTGAGAAGTCAACCCAAAATGGATGAATTCTTTATAAGAAGATAACCCTAATTTTTCGAAAGCTTCTTTTATAAAATACTCTACCGCTTTCACATCGTGATTGGTTGTTTTTTCGGTTTCTTTGATCCAAAGTGCGTCCTTGGTGGAAAAGTTTTTATAGAGGTTTCTAAGACTTTCAAACACTCCGTTGTCGATTCCTTTTAACTGAGGTAATGGAATTTCACATAAAGCGATAAAGTACTCAATTTCAATTAATACGCGGTATTTAATTAAAGCTTCTTCTGAAAAGAAAGGAGCCAATGAAACGGTCTTACTTCTGTACCTACCGTCAATAGGTGAAACAGCATTTAATTCGTTTAAAGTTGTCATTGTTGTGTTGTTTTTGGAAAGCGCAAAGATACAGAAATGTTTGAATATAATTAGCCAATTTTAGTGCCGATTTTGTAATCGTAACGAATTGGTAACAGAGAAAAGTAGGGTTTTCAAACTTCGAAATTGCTGGAAACTAAGAACTGAAAAGTTTTATTAAGTCGAATTTGTTTCTAAATTTACCGAAAATAAACTACGAATGGTTGATATTGCTTATTTAGAATTTCTAGAAAACATACTTACGGAAAATAGGAAAGAGCGCTTTTTAAATGTACTTAAAAACAGAACACGCCATTTTACGGTCGCAGTTGAAGATGTTTTTCAAATGCACAATACCAGTGCGGTCATGCGAAGTTGCGAGGTTTTCGGAATACAAGAGTTGAATGTAATCGAACAGCGTTTTGGTAAACGAATCGATAAAGAAATTGCTATGGGTGCCCAAAAATGGGTTGATATTAATGCGTTTGATAGTATTTCGGGTTGTTTGGATAATTTACAATCTCGTGGTTACCAAATTATCGCAACCACACCACATGAAGACGATTGTTTATTAGAAGACTTTGACATTTCTAAGCCTAGCGCCTTATTTTTTGGTACTGAGCGCGATGGATTGTCAGAAGAGATTTTGAAAAGAGCGGACGGATTCCTAAAAATACCGATGGTTGGTTTTACTGAGAGTCTAAATATTTCTGTTTCGGCAGCAATTATAATCCAAAATCTAACGGAGCGCCTCAGAAAATCAAATATTCAATGGCAATTATCTGAAGATGAAATAATTGAAAAGCGTTTGCAATGGGCTAAAAACACAATCAAAGATATTAAGAGAATTGAAGCTCGTTATTATAGTGAAACGAATTGATAATTGATTTTCTTTGCGAACCTTGCGGTTAAACAGTTAAACAATTAAACGCTTAAACATTTAAAATCATCCCATCATTTTACGCTTTCTAACCAATAACCAAATTACAATAGGCGCCCCAAAAATAGAAGTAATCGCATTAATAGGTAAGATAATCTCTGTCCCAGGAATTTGGGTAATGCTGTCGCAAATAAGCATAATGTTAGCTCCAAAAAGCAACGTACTCCAAAATAGAATTTTGTGATTGCTAGTTTGAAAAATCAATTTCGCAATATGAGGTACTGCAAGTCCAATAAAAGCAATTGGTCCAACAAAAGCCGTAATACTTCCTGCCAATATACTAGTTGAAAATAGGATAATGTACTTGGTTTTTTTGTAGTTTATCCCCAAACTTCTAGCGTAATTTTCTCCTAATAACAAAGCATTCAATGGTTTAATACAAAAGACACTAAAAACTATTCCTAAAGCAACACAACAAGTTAAAATCCCAATAGAACTCCAAGTGAGGTTTCCGAGATTCCCTAGCGACCAAAAAGTAAATTTCTGAAGTTGTTCAGCTGAACTAAAATAGGTTAAACTGCCTACAATTGCACTTGTTAAACTGCCAAACATCAAGCCAACAATTAATATAGCCATAGTATCGCGCAATCGATTTGCAATTACTAAAACAGAAACCAGTACGATAAAACTTCCTAAGCTAGATGCTATTATAATTCCGAATGAGGATATAAAAAATTCTGATAGTGAAACAGGCAATAATGAAGAACCTAATATAACCACAGCCACACCTAGACTTGCTCCAGAACTCAATCCTAAAACGTAAGGCCCAGCAAGTGGATTTCTAAATAGTGTTTGCATTAATAAACCACTAATAGAGAGTCCAATACCTATTAATATGGAAACTATAGCTTTAGGTAATCTATAATTTAAAATAATATAATTCCAAGACTCTTTACTGCACGATCCTTGAAGCAAACTAGTATAAACATCCTTCAACGGAATAGTAATCGAACCTAAACTGATATTCAATAAAAACAAGAAAACCACCCCAATTATTAGGATAGAAAAAAGAAGGGTAGTATTGTATTTAGTATTCAATTTATTCTAACTTTTTAAAGAAAAAAGGGTTGTAATTAGGCAGTAATTCAGGGTGAAATATCTTTATTAAATCCTTTAAAACCAAATCGGGGCGGGCTGAAGCCAATTCAAAATAGACAATTCCTCCTTTAGGTCCTTTGTTAACTGCATACGAATATACTTTTTTATTTTTAAAACTATCAAATTCAGTATAATGAGAACTACTTTCACTCATTTGCTTTAGCGAAGAAAAATCACCTGGAGCAATCCAAAATTCAGCATTTTTCCCTTTTTCAAATACTTTTTCGAATGGTAAACTCAAACTCCCAAAACCTTTTGTTTCCTTCCATAAGTAATTGGCTTTGGCATCTCTTAAAAATAAGGATACCCAGCTTTCACCTTGAGGAACATACCATTGGTCTTGGTAAATTGCACCGCTTAAAACAGTTGGCTGTGTAGTTTTTTTGTTGGCTAATGCCAAAGCATTATTGTAATTGGTTTCAATAGAAGTAAACAAGGAATTGGCCTTAGTATCTAAATTGTACAACGCCCCGAAAAACTTAATCCATTCGGCTTTTCCTAACGGTGATTGCTCAGTCCAATCGCCATTGATCAAAACATTCAAACCGCTTTTCTTCAAATTATCAATCGTAGAATTGTTGTTGTTAATACCAAAAGTCACAATTGCATCTGGTTTCATGTCGATTAAAACTTCGGTATTCAAACTTTCATTAACGCCCACTTCGCGAATTTTTCCAGCATCGATAAGTTTTCTAGTTTTTGAAGAAGATATAAAATTAGTACTTGGAAATCCAATAAGAGTATTTTCGACACCTAGCATTTCAAGGGCAGGAATATGAGTCGTTGAGGTCACCACAATAGATTGAATAGGGACAGGAATAACTGGATATTGTTTCGAACTATCAGGAACAACTCCGTACTTTTCTTTCAAAATATAAGTAAATTCAGTGGTTGCATCTGGCCAAGGCTTGGTTACTTTCATTACCGTAAACCCTTCGTATTTATACAATTCAAGTCCTTTAGCATACTTTACGCTATTGGCAACAGCCGAAATTTTAGTTTTCTCTATTGCATCGTTTTGTTTGCATCCAAAGAGGAATAGAAGTGACAAAAATGCAAAAGAATAAAAAAAAATGGATTTCATGTAGTTATTTGTATTGTGGTACAAATGTAAAAGTTATGTTTGTTTTATTTACTTAAAACTAAAATATTATTAAAATTACGGAATCAAAAAGCTATATTTGCAGTGTATTAAGGTTGCTGTTTTATATTTTAAAATAGCATTAAAAGGGAAACAGGTGAGTGAATTCATTTCATAAATCCTGTGCTGTTCCCGCAACTGTAAGCTAATCAGCTTGTTGTTATCTACAAAACCACTGTTTTAATTATAGATTTTGAATTTAAATTATAGATTTTTTCAATCTTAAATCAAAAATTAGAAATCTAAAATGGAATGGGAAGGTCAACAACAAGACGCAAGCCAGGAGACCTGCCTATTACGTCGAGTATCAAACTTTCGGGAAAAAAGGTTTGGGTATGGTAAATTCTATACTTTTCTCCCCATTTTATTAAGATTATTAGTACCGTTAAATGAAGAAAAAAGGGTGTCACTTTGGTGCGTTTCTATTGTTATTTTGTATCAATACTTATTCACAAGAATTAAAAAATCAACTAGAAGAAGTTGTAATTTCCGACTCAAAATTTGCATTAGCGAAAGAAAAATCTGGAAAGGTTATTGTAAAAATTACCGCTGATGAATTAGCAAAAAAATCAGGACAATCCATAGCCTCTATTTTAAGCACTGTTGTAGGAGTAGAGATAAATGGAAATCAGAGTAGTGGGGGTAAAAATCTAGGAACTTACATTCGTGGTGGCCGAAATCATCAAACGCTTGTTATCATTGATGGAGTTCCAGTTACCGATGCTTCGGGAGTAAATTTAGAATATGATTTGCGGTATATTACTGCCGAACAAGTAGAAAGTATTGAGGTGATGAAAGGAGCGGCAAGTACACTTTATGGTTCAGGTGCTGCGACAGGAGTTATCAATATTACTTTGAAAAAAGCCAGTAAAAAGGAATTAACAGGGAATTCCTATTTTAGTTTAGGAACCCAAACTACCGCTGATAATGTGAATTATCGCCCTCAAGATTTTAATCAAGGAATTAGTATGAATGGAACTATTGGGAAAGTAAATTATATAGCGATGTTGAATAGTGTTGAAATTAAAGGGATTTCTGAAGCACAAGGAATTGGTTTTGAACCTGATCAATTCTCGAAGATTTCTGCTTTAATGAAAATTGGCTTTAAGCCAAATACCAAATTCTCATTTGATTTTTTTACCAATTTTGATAGGATAAAAAACAATTACGATGGTTTTTATGACAATTTCACTTCGGCAGACACCCCTTTAAATGTCGCTAAAACTCAGCAATTTCGATTTGGATTTTCTCCAAAATACAAATACAATAAAGGAGAATTGGTTTTTAATTCGGGGTTTTCAATCAATGAAAGAAACTATTCATCTTTGAATACTTGGTCAAACTCAATTGATAATAGCAGCTATAATTCTAAGTCGGTAAATTTCGACGTTTTCAATAAATACAATTTATCCAATCAATTTTTCTTGATTTTAGGAAGTCAATTTCAATTCAATGAAATGGATTCACAATTGGAATTGATAGCAAAGCAAAATGCAAAATCCAATTGGTTCGACACTTATATTACTGCGGTTTACAACTCTAATTTTGGTTTGAATGTCAATGCAGGCGCACGTTACGACAAACATTCTATTTATAACAATTATTCGGTTTATAACTTTAATCCATCGTATTCAATATCGAATATTAATCTAAAATTAATTGCTTCTTACAGCACTGCCTATATTACGCCAAGTTTGTATCAGTTGTTTTCACCTTATGGAAATTTAGCATTGACACCTGAGAAAAACAATACAATTGAATTAGGTTTTGAGAAGGATTTATTGAACAAGAAAATCGAATTTAATACCGTTTGTTTTTACAGAGAAGAGAATAATTCAATAGGTTTTTATACCGATCCAGTCACTTTTTCCTCCAATTATGTGAATATTGACGGTACTTATCACGCTAAAGGAATAGAATCGATGGTTAATTTTATAGTGACAAATAAGTTAAAATTAAAAGGAAATTACACCTTTACGGAAGTAGAAGAACCTTTGAAAAGATTGATCCCAAAGCACAAGGCCAATGTATCTTTGGATTATGATTTTTCAGAAAAGGCATCTTTTAATTTATCGTATCAATATGTTGACTTTCGAAAAGACATTTTTTTTGACGGAGGAACTTATGAAACCTTTCCAATTCAATTGGATTCTTATCAATTGGTAAATGCGATTACTAATTTTAAAATTATCAAAAACAGGTTCAGTTTATTTGCAAGTGTAAACAACATTTTAAATGTAAATTTCACAGAAAATATAGGTTATAGTACCCGCGGAAGAAATTTTAAACTTGGTGTGAATATTTTGTTTTAATAGTAGTTATTATTGAAATTGCCTTTGCTATTGCCATTGAAAATTATATTGGATTTGCTATTGCTATTGTATATTTTTTAATTGTATCTTGTAACAAAATTTACCCTTCTTCGTCTTTCAATTATAAAAGCCTAATTACAAGTCAATGAATCAAAATGAGTTTGTAATATTAATTACACCATTCAAAGACAAACTTTTTCGTCTTGCCAAGAGATTATTGGTTAGCACAGAAGAAGCGGAGGATGCTACTCAAGAGGTGCTATTGAAATTATGGAATAACAAAGAGAATTTAGATTCTTATAAAAGTTTAGAAGCTTTTTCCATGACAATTACCAAAAATTATTGTTTGGATCAGTTGAAAGCGAAGCGATCAGGAAATTTAAAATTGGTTCATGATAATTATATTGATAGAGAGCCAAGTTTAGAGAAACAATTGGAGGCAAAAGACAGTTTGAATTGGGTTGAAAAAGCGATAAATGAATTGCCTGAACAACAGAAACTCATCATTCAAATGCGCGATATTGAGGAATATGAATTTGAGGAAATTGCCAAAATAATGGAAATGAATGAAACGGCGATTCGAGTAGCGTTGTCAAGAGCAAGAAAAACGATACGAGCGTTTATGTTAAAAACAAATGATTATGGAATTAAATAGAATAGAAACCCTATTAGAAAAATATTTTCAAGGAGAAACCAGTGTTTTAGAAGAAAAAGAATTGAAAAATTACTTTTCTTCGTTAGATGTTGCGCAGCATTTGGAACAATACAAGCCATTATTTGGTTATTTCTCAGAAGCGAAAGACCAGGAGTTTAAACAAACGATACCGCTACAAGCTAAAAAACGTAATGTTAGGTGGTTATCAATTGCAGCTTCTGTTGTAGTTTTACTTGGAATTAGCACTTTTACTTATTTGCATGAGCCACAAGAAACAAATGATTTAGGTACCTATGAAAGTCCAGAGGCGGCTTTTGAAGCTACCCAAAAAGCTCTTTCTATGTTGTCTCAAAATGTAAACGTAGGAATTGAAAGTGTTTCTTATATTAACGAGTTTCAAAACTCAAAGGAATTAATTTTTAAAACAAAATAAACAAATAGAAATCATGAGAAAATTAGTATTATTATTAGTATTTAGTGTATTACCAACTACCTTTTTTGGTCAATCAGCATTCGATAAATTTGATGGTCAAGATGACGTAACTTCAGTTATTGTAAACAAAAAAATGTTTGAAATGATGGGAAGTGTCAAAATGGATAGTAAAGATAAAGACACACAACAATATTTAAACTTAATAAAGAAGTTAGACAATTTAAAAGTGTTTACTACCAACAGTACAAGAGTAACTTCTGAAATGAAAGCTACTTCTGATAAATACATGAAATCAGCAGGATTAGAAGAATTAATGCGAATTAACGATGGTGGAAAGAACATTAAAATTTGGGTAAAATCGGGAGCAAAAGATTCTCAAATTAAAGAGTTATTAATGTTTATGGAAGGAATCTCAAAGGGTAATGAAACCGTTTTAATGTTGTTAACAGGTGACTTTGATTTGAATGAAATTTCAGTACTAACTGATAAAATGAGACTTCCTGGAGGTGATGAGTTGAAAAAAGCAACTAAAAATAAAAAGTAGTAGTTATGAAACGTATTTTAAGCATAGTAATTATTGTATGTGCTTTATTAACTAGCTGTAACGACGAACCATCCTTACAAAAGTATTTTGTAGAAAAAACGGAGAACAAGAACTTTATCGCATTAGATTTGTCGCCAAATATGTTGAATATTGATAGTTCAAAACTAACTGCCGATGAAACAGCAGCTTTAAAATCATTTGAAAAAGTAAACATTTTGGCTTTTAAATTAAATGACAGCAATAAAGCCGAATTTGAATCAGAGAAAGTAAAGGTTAGTAAAATCTTGAAAGAGGAAAAATACCAACAATTAATGAAGTTTGGTTCTGGAAAAGATGGGGCTTCAGTTAGTTTTGTAGGTGACGATGAGCATATTGACGAATTTGTTTTTTATGCAAATAAAAAGGAAACTGGATTTGCGGTAGTGAGAGTTTTAGGAAAAAACATGAACCCAACTGGAATTATGACTTTAATGTCGGTGTTAAAAAATGCTAATGTTGATTTAGAACAATTGAAACCTTTACAGCAAATGTTTGCGAAGTAATTTTAATTGGTTATAATGAAAAAGCGTTCCGAAATGGAACGCTTTTTTTATTTTTTAAAGTACTTAAAAGGAACTAATAACATTCCAAAACACTCGCCATGTTCTTTACCGGTGTGTTTGTGATGCATTTTATGACCTCTTCTTAAGGCTCTAGAATAGATGTTATTTGCATTTCTAAATAACTTGAATCTTTGGTGAATGAAAATATCGTGAACCACGAAGTAAGTAAATCCGTAGGCGAAAATTCCCAATCCCACAGCCAAACCATCTTCGAAAATTTTATAACGCCACAAGAAGAAAAATCCCATACTAACAACGGCATAAAAAATAAAAAACAAATCGTTTCTTTCAAACCAAGAATCGTGGTCTTTTTTATGATGGTCAGCATGTAAAACCCATAAAAAACCGTGCATTATGAATTTATGACTAAACCAAGCCATAAATTCCATGAAGAAAAAAGCAGCCAGAAAAACCAATAAATAAATTAGCATAATTAGGTTATTTATATAATATTGAGCTTATAAGAGAAGTAACATTTGGCGAAAAGCCCGTATTTTTGGTAATTTGAAACTCGAATTCTGGTATTTTTAATTTCTGCAGAAGGAGTATTTTTAAGTTTGTCAAGTAATTTTTTGTAATAAGAATAAGCAGTATAAACTCCAAATTTTGCTTCTATTGGAAGAAGAATCAAACCTTCGTAACCCGCTTCAAAATCGGCTTCAATCTCTTCAATAATTTTAAGTTTCGATTTTTCATCTAATTGTGACAAATCGGTATTTGGAAAATAAGTACGATTTAAATCTTCAAAATCGGCTTTTAGATCACGAAGAAAATTCACTTTTTGAAATGCAGATCCTAACCTCATAGCGGAATCTTTTAGCAATTCATATTTGGTATCATCCCCTTTTACAAACACTTTCAAACACATTAATCCGACTACATCTGCTGATCCATATATGTATTCATTGTATTCAGAAATTGTTTTATATTCTGTTTTTGATAAATCCAATTTCATACTTTTCATGAATGCATCAATCAATTCTTTTGGAATATCATATTGGTGCACCGTATTTTGAAAAGCGTTTAAAATAGGATTTAAGCTAATTTTATTTTTTAGCGAAAGCTCTAAATCATTTTCAAAAAGCAATAAAAGCTCTTCTTTGTTAAAGTCATGAAAACTGTCCACAATTTCGTCAGCAAAGCGAACAAAACCATAAATATTATAAATGTCTTGACGAATATTTGGCGCAAGCATTTTCACCGCTGAAGAGAAAGAGGTGCTGTAGGATTTTGTAACGTTCCGGCTACAATCAAAAGATACTTGGTCAAAAAGACTCTTCATAACTATAGGTTTTTTTCAATTAATTCGGCAACTAACTTTCCTGAAATTAGAGCTGGTGGAACACCAGGTCCAGGAACTGTAAGTTGTCCTGTAAAATACATATTTTCAACCTTTTTACTTTTCAGTTTGGGTCTTAAAAATGCTGTTTGCATCAATGTATTCGCCATTCCGTAAGCATTTCCTTTGTAAGAATTATATACTTCTTCAAAGTCAAGTTTGCAAAAAGATTCTTTAAAAATAATATTTTCTTTTATATTTTGCTTAGTTAATGTCTCAAATCTTGAAATTATTTTTTCAAAATAGGCTTCTCTTAATTCTGGTGTGTCTTCAATTCCCGGCGCAAGTGGTATCAGAAAAAAACCAGATTCCATTCCTTCAGGTGCAGCAGTTTTATCAGTAATTGAAGGAAAATTCGCATAGAATAAAGGGTTGTCAGGCCATTTTGGTTCGTCGTAAATATCTTTTGCATGCTGATTAAAATCCACATCAAAAAACAATGCATGGTGAGAAATATTTTCTATTTTTTTATTAAACCCTACATAAAATAGTAGGGAAGAAGGTGCAAAAGTTTTGCTTTCCCAATACTTTTCAGAATAAGCTCGGTATTCAGGATCCAATAAGGTCTCAGTGTGATGGTAATCTGCGCCACTCAAAATGATGTCGGCATCGATTCTTTTTCCGTTTATTTGTAAAGCAACTGCTTTTTTATTTTCAACAATTATTTTCTCAATATTGGCGTTGGTTTCAAATTTTACACCTAATTCTAATGCCAAACTTTCCATACCTCGAATCACATCGTACATTCCGGTTTTAGGGTGCCAAGTACCCATTCCAAAATCGGCATAATTCATAAAACTATAAAATGATGGTGTATCTGAAGGTTTAGCACCTAAAAATAAAACTGGGAATTCTAATATTTGGATTAATCTTTGGTTTTTAAATTTCTTGCGAACGTCTTTACTGATATTGCTGAAAAACTGACCTACTTTTAAAGCAGTTTCAGTAGTAATTAATTCTAATGGTGAAACTCCTGGGCGGTAAACTAAATCTTTTATGGCTATATCATAATTACTTTTGGCTTCAGCCATAAATTTGGCAAGAACGATACCGCTACCTTTTTCAATTGTTTCAAATGTGTCGATTATATCTTCTAAATTATCTGCAATTGCAATAAAGTCATTAATTCCATAATACACTCTGTAGGCTGGAGATAATTTTATTAACTCGTAATAATCGGATGGTTTTTTATTAAAGTCTCCAAAAAAGCGTTCAAAAACGTCGGGCATCCAATACCAACTCGGCCCCATATCAAATGTAAATCCTTCTTTTTTTAATTGTCTGGCTCTTCCACCAATGGATTCGTTTTTTTCGAAAACAGTGATTGCATGACCTTTTTGAGCTAAATAGCACGCTGCTGCTAATGATGAAAAACCGGAACCTATAATTTTAATGTCTTTTCTCATATGTTGTAACAAAATTACAAAAACGAATTTCTTGAATTTTTAATTTAAGTTGTATAATTTACAGATTTACTATTAGTTCGCTAATAGATTTAAAAACTTTAGTTTTTGTAGTAACGTTTTTTTCTTCAATAAAGCTAACCATTCTTCCGATTAACCATAATTCTGTTTCTTTATCGTTTAAAACTTCTTTGTTTAAAGCTTCTATGTAAGGATTTATTTCTTCTTTATTAGGCTCAACAGTTAAATAAGTGACATAGGTAATATTGTTAAAATAACTCTTCAAGTCTTTTAGGTTATCTAAAGGAATACTCTCACCAAGGTAAATAGTTCGATATCCGTGGTTTAAAATTTCAAAGTTCAAGTACATTAGTCCCAACTCGTGAATTTCATTAGAGGGCAGGTAGAGTACAAAAACGCGATCGTCAATTCTAGGTTCTAATAATTGTTGTTTTTCGGTATTGATAAGTAACTTTTGCTTGATCAAATATGTAATAAAATGTTCGTGAGCCGGAGTTATAGTATCTGTTTGCCATAACAATCCAATTTCGTTCATTAAGGGAATAAATACTTCGAAAAATACTTCTCTAAATGATTTTTCAGAAAGTAATTCGTCATAAGTTTTAAAAAACAGCGTTTGATCAAAGTTAATCATTGCCATTTTAAAATAAGAAATCGCGTGACTTTTAACGCTTTTTTCAGAAATAATGGTATTTACAATTTCCGGAATTTCGTCTGGATTGTATTTTGCTATTCTAGATATTTTATAGCCGTAATCGTGCAGTAATACAATATTAAGAAGTTTTTGTAGATTGGGTAAATCATACAGTCTTATATTGGTATCAGTACGCATGGGTTTTAATATATTATACCGCTTTTCCCATATTCTGATGGTATGTGCTTTTATACCTGAAAGATTTTCCAAGTCTTTGATACTAAATACATTTTTTACATTGTTCATCTATTCCTTTAATAAGTTAAACAAAAGTAATTATAATTTTCTATTTAACACTGATAATTGTTTAAATATTAAGGAGAATTTGGTATTACAAAAATGATAATGAAGTGTAAAATATTATTTTGAAATTTAAAATTATGATTTTTCAAAAAAAGTATTAACTTGTTATTTCATATAAAAGGCACTAATTAATACAAAAATTCAAAAAAATAGTATTAATAAAATATACTATTATTTTACAAAGTCTAAAAAAAGGTTTACTTTTAAAAATTAATTAATTCAATTAACTATGAAAAAAAATATTTTATTTCTCATTTTTTTATTAGGTATTCTTAAAATTGATGCCCAAGAATATTTTCCGAATAATGAAAGTGTACAAAACAAAAACAACAATTACACGGCATTTATCAATGCTAAAATTTTTGTAACTCCAACACAAATTATCGAAAAAGGTACTTTAATTATCCAAAACGGAAAAGTAATAGAAGCAGGAACCGTCCTACCCATTCCTAAAAATTGTAAAATAATTAATTTAGAAGGTAAATGTATTTATCCCTCTTTTATTGATATTTACACTAGTTTCGGAATTGAAAAACCAAAGAAGAGCACCGTTTCTGATGGAGATTCGTATGATACAAAACGAGTAGGTTACTATTGGAATGAAAGTATTAAACCAGAGATTAATGCATTTGAATATCTTAATTACGATCAAACCAAAGCGGATGAGTTACTTAAAGCTGGTTTTGGAGTGGTAGGAACCCATGTTCAAGATGGAATTGCCCGTGGTACAGGAACTTTGATAGCCTTGAATAATTCCGATAAAAGTATACGGTTGCTTTCTAACAAAATTTCTAATCATTTTGGTTTTACAAGAAGCTTAGTTACCAATCAATCCTATCCAAGTTCGTTAATGGGAATGATGGCGTTACTTCGCCAAATGTATTTGGATATGAATTGGTATAAAAATGGAAATTCTAAAATTAAAGACGCCTCATTAGAAGCATTATTAAACAATCAAAAATTAGTTCAAATATTTACTACTGAAGACAAATTAAATAGTATTAGAGCGTCTAAAATTGCAAAGGAATTTAATCTAAATTATGTTTTAAAGGGTGCTGGAAATGAATTTGAAAGAATTGATGAGATAAAGAATACCAATTCAAAATTCATTATTCCTGTCAATTTTCCTGAAGCCTATGATGTTTCTAATTCTAACTTGTCAGATCAAATCGATTTAAGTGATTTGCGTTTTTGGAATCAAGCACCTACCAATTTAAAAGTACTCGCTGAAAACAATGTCGTTTTTGCATTAACTACAGATAAATTAAAAAAGACCGAAGATTTTAGAACTAATCTATTGAAAGCAATAAAATATGGTTTTGATACAACAAAAGCATTAGAAGCATTGACAACCATTCCTGCATCTATAGTGGGTAAAAGTGATGAAATTGGTAGTTTAAATAAAGGTAGTTTTGCAAATTTCGTTATTACTTCTGGAGCCATTTTTGATGAAAAAACGATACTCTATGAAAACTGGGTTCAGGGTTCTAAATTTGTTGTCAATGATATTACATCAATAGATATTCGTGGAAATTATGATTTAACCGTAGATTCCAAAACCTATAAATGGAAAATAGAAGGTGAAATCACTGCTCCTAAATCAGAAATAACTACTACAAATAATAAAAAAGTAAATTCAAAACTAACAATTGCTGCAAATTGGCTTACTGCTTCAGTAAAATTGAACGATACAATTAATCAAGGTTTTTCAAGATTAAGTGGCTACATCGAAAACACTCAAAATTTGTCTGGTAAAGCCATTTTAGCCAATGGAAATGAAGTAAAATGGCTTGCTACTAAAACAGCTCCTTTCGTAATTGTCAAAGACACTACAAAAGCAGAAAAACCAAATAGTATTATGCCTGTAACCTTTCCAAATATTGCTTTTGGAAATAGTCAAAAACCAACGCAACAAAACTTATTATTTAAAAACGCAACAGTTTGGACCAATGAACTGGAAGGAATTCTAGAAGATACCGATGTATTGGTTAAAAATGGTAAAATTGCTGCATTAGGCAAGAATATTGTGGATATAAATGCCGTTATAATTGATGCCAAAGGTAAACATTTAACAAGCGGAATTATTGATGAACATTCTCATATTGCCATTTCTAGAGGGGTAAATGAAGGTGGACATAATTCGAGTGCAGAAGTTACGGTCCAAGATGTAGTAAATTCAGAAGATATTAATATTTACAGAGATTTAGCTGGTGGAGTGACCACGTCGCAATTATTACACGGATCTGCAAATCCTATCGGAGGTTGTTCTGCTATTGTAAAATGGAAATGGGGATTGTCTGCCGATGAGATGTTGTACAAAAACCAGCCTAAATTTATAAAATTTGCTCTGGGGGAAAATGTAAAACAATCGAACATTAGTAGAAGTTCTACTCGTTTTCCTCAGTCTAGAATGGGAGTGGAACAAGTATTTATAGATTATTTCCAACGAGCTAAAGAATATGATTTGACCTGGAAAGCCTACAATTCAAATTCTAAAAAAGATAAGATAAAAGCTCCAAGAGTAGATTTAGAATTGCAAAATATTGCCGAAATCATAAATAAAGAACGTTTTATTACATGCCACTCTTATGTTCAATCTGAGATTTTAATGATGATGAACGTTGCTGAAAAGTTTAATTTTAGAATAAATACTTTCACTCACATTTTAGAAGGATATAAAGTAGCTGACAAAATGAAAGAACATGGAGTAGGAGCATCCACTTTCTCGGATTGGTGGGCCTATAAATTTGAAGTAAATGATGCAATCCCTTATAATGGTGCCCTAATGCACAACCAAGGTTTAGTTGTTGCCTTCAATTCTGACGATGCAGAAATGTCTCGAAGACTAAATCAAGAAGCTGCAAAAGCAGTGAAATATGGAAATGTTCCAGAAGTGGAAGCTTGGAAATTTGTTACTTTAAATCCAGCCAAATTATTGCACATTGACAATATGGTAGGGAGTATAAAAGTGGGAAAAGATGCCGACATAGTGTTATGGAACAACAATCCCCTTTCTATTTATGCAAAAGCTGAAAAAACTTTAATTGAAGGAGTTGTTTATTATGATCTACAAAAAGACGAAGAGCAACGAATAGCTATTGCCAAGGAAAGAAACAGTTTAATTGGGCAATTAATGCTTGAAAAAAATAAAGGTTCCAATACTCAAGAGCCTAAGAAAAAAGAGAGACGAGAAGACCACTGTGATACTTTAGAACAATAAATAATGAAAAAGATATATACAATTTTAGTACTGTTTTTTGGTTTGATTTCAAACACAAATGGACAACAAATACCCGCAAATAAGCAAACGAAATCAATATTAATTCTTAATGGTTTTGCGCATTTAGGTAACGGAAAAGTTATTGAAAACAGTGCCATTGGTTTCAAAGATGGTAAAATCATTTTAGTAGATGATGCCAAAACACTAAAATTTTCTAAAGGCGCATTTGATACTACAATAGATGCCACTGGAAAGCACATTTATCCTGGATTTATTGCACCCAATTCAACTTTAGGACTAGTGGAAGTAGACGCAATCAAATCCTCTGCTGATGAAAGAGAAATTGGAGATATGAATCCCCACATTAGAAGTATTATTGCTTTTACCGCCGATTCAAAAGTAATTGAAACCGCTCGTCCCAATGGAATTTTAATGGCTCAAATTACCCCACGTGGGGGAACTATTTCTGGAACTTCCTCTATTGTTCAATTGGACGCTTGGAATTGGAAAGATGCTGTGATAAAAGAGAATGATGGGATTCACCTGAATTTTCCACCTACAATGAAAAGAAGCGGCTGGTGGGCAGAGCCGGGAGCTATGGAAGCCAACAAAGAGTACTTGAAAAAAACAGAGGAAATAAGTTTGTTTTTAGACAATTCAAGAGCCTACATAGCCAGTTCTTCAGAACATAATTTGATTTTTCAGGCTATGAAAGGAGTTTTTGATGGAACCCAAACATTATTTATTCATGCCCAAGAAGAAAAGCAAATCATTGATGCAGTTCAATTAGTAAAAAAATTCGGAATAAAGAAAATGGTTATTGTGGGTGGTTATGATGCCTATAAAACAACCGATTTATTAAAAGAAAATTCCGTTGGAGTGCTTTTAAGAAATGTACATGATATGCCAAATAGCGGAGATGAAGATGTAGATTTACCTTTTAAAATGGCACGAATTTTAGTAAATAAAGGAATACTTGTTGGATTAGAAAACAGTGGTGATAAGGAGAGAATGCAAACACGTAACTTACCTTTTCTAGCTGGAACTTGTGCTGCTTACGGACTGGATAAAGAACAAGCGTTGCAACTGATAACTTCTAATACAGCCAAAATTTTAGGAATTGATGATTTCTGTGGCACATTAGAACAAGGCAAAGATGCTACTTTATTTATTTCGGATGGCGACGCTTTAGATATGAGAACCAATCAATTGACCGAGATATTTATTCAAGGTAGAAAGTTGAATATGGAAACACATCAAACGAAGCTTAACGCAAAATATAAAGAAAAGTACAATCAGAAATAAGCGTTATTTATAGACAATTTTGATTGACTCCGTCTTTCCCAACAAAGCTCCGCTTTGAAAAAAGAAAAGCCCAAACTAAATTAATTCAAGCAAGCTTGATTATATATGAATTCACGATGGATTGACTTCGTCGTTCCCAATAAAGCTCCGCTTTGAAAAAAGAAAATCCCAAACCAAATTAATTCAAGCAAGCTTGATTATTTAGTTTGGGCTTTTCTTTTTATTCGTGACCACGGTGGGATTTGAACCCACACGCCCTTACGAGCACCAGCCCCTCAAGCTGGCAAGTCTACCGTTTCTCCACGTGGCCGTAAAATAAAAAAAGTCAAGCAGGCTGCTCGACTTTTTTTGTGACCCGACTGGGGCTCGAACCCAGGACCCCATCATTAAAAGTGATGTGCTCTACCAACTGAGCTATCGAGTCATTGCTTGAAGGAATTAAAAATTAGTCATTTTTGTGACCCGACTGGGGCTCGAACCCAGGACCCCATCATTAAAAGTGATGTGCTCTACCAACTGAGCTATCGAGTCTTTTTCTATTCCTTCAACGCGGGTGCAAATATAAGGCGATATTATTTATTTTTCAAAGCTATTTTATTTATAAATTTACTTTTTGAATAAAATAATCTTAATACCTTAGTTTATAAGGGCTTATTACTATGAAAAAAATCATTTTGTTAGGTTATATGGGTTGTGGGAAGTCTACTATTGCGAAATTACTCGCCAATTCAACCTCCTTTTCCTATCTAGATTTGGATGAAATTATCGAAAAAAACGAAAATGCTTCTGTGAAAAACATATTTTCAGAAAAAGGAGAGATCTATTTTAGAAAATTAGAACATCAAATTCTAGAAAAACTTATAAATAATCAAGAGTCTTTTATTTTAAGTCTCGGCGGCGGCACTCCATGTTATTCTAATAATCATGAATTCCTAAAATCATCCAATGTAATATCTATTTATTTAAAAGCATCGGTGGAAACCTTATATGATAGATTGCTTTATTCTAATTCAGAAAGACCTTTAATTGCCAATAAAAACCCTGAAGAAATGAAGGAGTTTATAGCCAAAAGCCTATTTGATCGAAGTTATTACTACAATCAAGCGCAATTTAAAATTAGTGTGGATGGGAAATCCTCTGAAGAAATAATTTCAGAAATAGAAACTATTTTAGCTTAAATAAGCGTAATCTCCTTTTTCTTCAAAAACCACTTGAACGTGTTCTAATAAAGACGTAGAAAGCGAAATTCCTTTAAAATCAGCTTTTACAGGGTATTTTTTGTGATTACGGTCAATTAAAACCGCCGTTTTTAATTTCTTCAAAGGTACTTCCAAGAAATGTTTTACGCCATATATTAAAGTGGTACCTGAATTTAACACATCGTCAACCAAAACCAAACCTTTGTTTTTATACTGATCAATCGAAAGGGAAGTGGTAATAGGAGCATTTACATTTTGCTTGTTAATATAAACTTCACACAAAACAACTTTCAAAGTAGATATTTTTTCTAATTCTGCCGCAATTTTCTTAGCAAAAACGAATCCATTGGAAGCAATTCCGCTAATAACAATTTCCTCTTCGTCAACAAAAGTCTCATAAATTTGGTAAGCAATACGAGTAATTTTATGCTTAATTTCTTGATTGTTAAGGATCATGTTTTGGCTCATGGTATTTTTTTTCAAAGATAATAAACTATTTTTAAAATTTACAAAACTAAGATGCTTTCAGATTAACGAAATTAATTCTAAATTAGCATTCTGTTAAAATTGCATTCTAAATGAAATTTAAAGAAATTCCAGTATTAAGAAATATTATTCATGTGCTACAACGTATAAAACCGATGTGGCTTCATGGATTGTCATTCTACGACCTTATAAAAATGTATTCTGTTGGGATTTTTGAAGGTGCACTTTCCTACCATGCCAGTGCCGTTGCTTTTAGTTTTTTTATGGCACTATTTCCCTTTGCTTTATTCATTTTAAACCTTATTCCTTTTATTCCAATTGAAGGTTTCCAAACCGACTTTTTAGAATTTGTAAAAGATGGAGTACCACCAAATACCTACGACGCTATTTTTAGCATTATCAACGATATTCTTAACAACAGTCATTCAGGCTTATTATCAACGGGGTTTTTCTTGTCTATTTTTTTAATGGCAAACGGTTTAAACGCTATCCTTGGTGGTTTTGAATCGTCTCGACATGTAATTGATAAACGCGGATTTTTACAACAATATCTTATCGCACTAGCTTTATCATTAGTGCTTTCAATGTTGCTTTTAATAACAGTTGCGGCAATTGTAATATTTGAGGTATTTATTCAAAAAACAATGATTCAAGATGTACTTAGCGACAGTATTCCAATAATAATTTTAAGTCGTTACGCTTTCGTAATCTTGATGATTTTAATAACCATTTCGATATTATTCCGATTTGGAACTAAGAAAAAAAATAAACCACCATTAATTACAATAGGTTCTGTATTTACTACGATTTTGGTGATTATTACCTCGTACTTTTTTGGAATATGGGTAATTAAATTTTCAAAATACAACGAACTTTATGGCTCAATTGGAACATTATTGATTATGATGTTTTATATTTGGATAAATTGTATGATATTATTATTAGGATTCGAATTGAATTCTATAATTGGTAAATTAAAAACAGATAAAATTGACAAATAGTTTCATTTGAAGCTAATCCCGCTATCCGCTATATCCACGCGAAAATGCGTGGGATGTCGCTGCTATCGGGGCTAAAAAACATTTAGATTATGAAAAAACTTGTAGTTATTATTTTAGTTTTATTTTCAATTAATACCTTCGCTCAAAGCCGCGGAGTTATTGGTAAATGGAATACCATAGATGAGGTATCCGGGAAAGCAATGTCTGTTGTAGAAATTTATGAGCACAACAATAAAATATATGGTAAAGTAATCGAAATTTTAAATCCAAAAAATCGAAATAATACTTGTAAAGATTGTCCCGGTGATGATCACAACAAACCCATTTTGGGATTAGTAATTATCAAAGGATTGGTAAAAGACGGTTTAGAATACAATGATGGGAGAATTTTAGATCCAAAGTCGGGTAAATTATACAAGTGCTACATCGAATTGGAAGGTACCGACAAACTTAAAGTTCGTGGCTATTTAGGTTTTTCATTAATTGGTAGAACACAATACTGGGAACGAGTAAAATAAAATAAATGCAATTTTTTGTCGAAGTAATTTTACCGCTTTCCCTTGCAAAAACTTTTACTTATAGTGTTTCTGAAGCAGAATATAACTATATAAAAAAGGGCATGCGCGTTGCTGTTCCCTTCGGAAAAAGTAAAATCTATACCGCATTAGTAATTGAATTACATCAAAATGCCCCAACATTATATGATGCCAAAGAAATTCATCAAATTCTAGACGAAAAGCCTTTAGTAACACCAACTCAAATTGAACATTGGCAATGGATCGCATCTTATTATATGTGCGCAATTGGCGATGTATTTCGTGGTGCAATTCCTAGTGCACTATTATTAGAAAGCGAAACAGTAATTTCTCAAAAACCAGCTATTTATGTTGATGAATCTCAACTTTCTGACGATGAATATTTAATTTATCAAGCATTGCAGCACCAAAGTTCGCTGAAGGTTCAAGACATAATAGCAATCTTAAATAAAAAGAGCGTTTTTCCTATTCTTCAAAAACTAATTGACAAAAATATATTGGTTTTGCAAGAGGAAATGCTTGAAACATACAAACCTAAATTGGTTCGTTACGTTCGATTAAATAACGAATTTGATTCAAATAAAGGCGTAGAGCAATTATTAGAAACTTTAAAAAGCGCCACTAAACAAAAGGAAGTTATCCTATCGTATTTTCAATTAACAGCAACTGAAAAGAAACCAATAACTGTTAAAAAACTAACTGAAACAGCGCAATCCACCACTGGAATTATTAAAGCGTTAATAGATAAGGGAATTTTTGAAGAATATTATCTTCAAGAAGATCGAGTAAATTTTAAAGGCGAGGCTAATGAAGGCCAACTAAAATTAAGCACGCCTCAAGAAGAAGCTTTTAATTCAATAAAAGAATCTTTAATTAACAAAGAAGTTTGCTTGCTTCACGGTGTAACCGCAAGTGGTAAAACAGAAATTTATATTAAGCTTATAGAAGAATATCTTGAAAAAGGAAAACAAGTACTTTATTTATTACCAGAAATTGCACTAACTACTCAATTAGTAGGAAGACTGCGCACTCATTTCGGAAATAAAGTTGCTGTTTTTCATTCTAAATACAGCAACAACGAGAGAGTTGAGGTTTGGAATCAGGTGCTAGAAAAGTCGGAAAAAGCACAAATTGTAATCGGAGCGAGGTCGGCATTATTTCTGCCATTTCAAGATTTAGGCTTCGTAATTGTAGATGAAGAACACGAGCAAACCTATAAGCAAGTGGATCCCGCACCTAGATACCACGCTCGAGATGCTGCGATAGTATTGGCCGGACTGCAAAAAGCAAAAGTGATTTTAGGATCGGCAACGCCAAGTATAGAATCTTATAATAATGCTAAAACAGGAAAGTTTGGATTGGTTACCCTAGTTGAAAGATTTGGAAATGTGACGATGCCAGAAATTGAATTGGTTGACCTTAAAGACAAATACTTTAGAAAAAAAATGACAGGTCATTTTAGCGAAGTTTTAATTGAACAAATCACGAATTCATTAACTCTTGGCGAACAGGTAATTTTGTTTCAAAATCGTCGTGGGTATTCGCCTTTATTAGAATGTTTAACTTGTGGTCACGTTCCGCAATGCCAGCAATGTGATGTAAGTTTGACTTACCACAAACATAAAAATCAGTTACGATGTCATTATTGTGGCTATTCTATTGCAAAACCAACGAATTGTCACGCATGTTCAAGTGTGAATTTAACTACAAAAGGTTTTGGAACCGAGCAAATTCAGCAAGAATTAGTGGCTCTTTTTCCTAGTTATAAGATAGGTAGAATGGATCAGGATACTACGAGAGGCAAATTTGGATTTGAAAAAATAATAGACAGTTTTAAAAATCGCGAGCTTGATATATTGGTTGGAACCCAAATGCTAGGAAAAGGGTTGGATTTTGATAATGTAACATTGGTTGGAATCATGAATGCCGACAACATGCTTTACCATCCTGATTTCAGGGCATATGAAAGAAGTTTTCAAATGATGGCGCAAGTTTCAGGACGATCTGGAAGATCAGAAAAACAAGGAAAAGTGATAATTCAAACCTATACGCCGCTTCATAATACAATTCAGCAAGTTACTCGAAACGATTATGATTCCATGTTTAAAGAGCAATTAATAGAACGAGAAATTTATAAATATCCACCTTATTATAAATTAATAAAGCTCACACTGAAACATAGAGATTTTGAAAAATTAAAAGAAGGATCCATGTGGTTGTACCAGGTGATGCAACAAAGTTTGCCCATGCCGGTATTGGGTCCTGAGGAACCAGCAATTAGCAGAATTCGTAATGAATATATTCGAACTATAATGGTAAAAATTCCCGCTGCAACCTCAATTGTAACTACGAAAAATACACTTCAAAAAATACTCAATAGCTTTGAAGCAGTAGCTGTTTATAGATCTATAAGAGTAATTGTTAACGTTGATTTTTATTAGAATATATTATTAATTCTATAATAATGAGTAAATATGAAAACAAAAATAGTGGTTTTAATGGTTTCGTTATTTTCAATGCAAATAATTGCACAAATTGAACAAGATTCAATTAACCAATTAAAAAGTGTTGTCGTTAATGCACGAGCCAAAACCTTAAGAGAACTGAGTGAATTTAAGCGCCACGGTCAATTCACGGAGTTATTGTCCTCGCAAGAATTGAATAGAAATAACCCTGCGTTTTTAGAACAAAGTCTCGGAGTTATGGCTGGTGTTCAAGTAGATAAAAGAACGCAAGTGGGAGGACAACGAATTGTAATTAGAGGATATGGAAACGATCAAAAGTTCAATAACTGGGGAATAAAAGCTTATTTTAACCAAATTCCAT
>Ga0102875_1000074_pt1 | contig 44040 bp, 26 predicted proteins | sample Colrivmet1547B02_FD_78185 | JGI IMG/M metagenome (GOLD analysis project Ga0102875, IMG submission 78185) | Estuarine microbial communities from the Columbia River estuary - metaG 1547B-02 | ecosystem: Environmental > Aquatic > Marine > Intertidal zone > Estuary | place: USA: Columbia River... | reverse complement strand
TTATTATGCGAATCATCCGAAGGATATTCCATTCGATCAAGTCTTTAAAAATGCAGATGTATTCTTAGGATTATCTAAAGCTGGACTCGTTTCCAAAGACATGATTGCGAGCATGGCGAAAGATCCAATCGTATTTGCTTTAGCGAATCCGGAACCAGAAATTTCTTACAAAGAAGCAACGTCTGTCCGTAAGGATATCATCATGGCGACTGGACGTTCAGACCATCCGAACCAAGTGAACAATGTATTGGGATTCCCATACATTTTCCGTGGAGCATTGGATGTTCGTGCGAAAAGCATCAACGAAGAAATGAAATTAGCTGCTGTAAAAGCGATTGCATCTCTTGCGAAGGAAACCATTCCGGAGGAAGTGATCGAAGCGTACGGTGGAAAAAATATTTCCTTTGGACGTGAGCAAATCATTCCAAAACCATTGGATCCACGTTTGATTTACTACGTAGCGCCTGCTGTGGCTCGTGCTGCTATGGAATCAGGTGTGGCTCAATTTCCAATTGAAAACTGGGAGGACTACGAAAATCAACTGAAAAGTCGCTTGGGCTTAGACAACAAACTCGTGCGTAACATCACGACCAAAGCGCAAGGAAATCCGAAAACAGTCGTATTTCCAGAAGGTGACAACATTAAAATCCTTAAAGCAGCACAACAAGCTTACGAAGATGGAGTTGCTTTTCCAATTTTACTCGGACGCAAACAAAAGATTCTCGATTTGATGAACGAATACGGCATCGAAATGCCTGAGGTTCAAATCATCGACTGTAAATCGGACGAAGAAGAAAAATGTAGAATCGCTTACGGATCTATGTTCCATGAAAAACGCAAACGCAAAGGAATGACGGAATTTGAGTCCATTTCCTTAATGCGCGAACGTAATTACTTTGGAGCCATGATGGTCGACCAAGGTGATGCAGATGCAATGATTACGGGAATTACACGCAGCTACCGCTCGTCTGTTCGTCCAGCTATCCGCACAATTGGCATGCAAAAAGATGTGAACGTTGTGTCCGGAATGTACATTCTAAACACGAAAAGAGGACCGCTTTTCTTGGCGGACACAACCGTAAATTTGAATCCAACCGCGGAGCAAATTGCAGAAATTACCGTTCACGTGGCCAAAATGATTCGTCGTTTGAAAATGACTCCGCGCATCGCGTTATTGAGCTATTCGAATTTCGGTTCTTCACCAGGACCTGATCCAGAAAAAATGGCGAAAGCAGCTGAAATATTGCACGAAACACATCCGAATTTGATTGTTGATGGGGAAATGCAAGCGAATTTTGCCTTGAACGGAGAATTAATGAATGAGAAATTCCCTTTCTCTACCCTTGCAGGTAAAGAAGTGAACACCTTGATTTTCCCGAACCTTTCCGCTGGAAATATCGCTTACAAGTTGTTGCAACAAATGAACGAAGTGGATGCGATTGGTCCGATCTTAATTGGACTGAGAAAATCTGTTCACGTGCTTCAATTAGGTGCATCGGTTCGAGAAATTAATAACATGATTAAAATTGCGGTGATTGACGCACAAAATAACGAGAAATGATCGGCAGACTGAACGGACGTTTAATTGAGAAAAATCCAACAGACCTACTCATCGAGTGTGGTGGAGTTGGGTATGAAGTGAAAATTTCACTCAATACTTTTTCTCAATTAGGAAGCGATGAAGCTGTGCAGGTTTTTACCAAGTTAATCGTTCGCGAAGATGCGCATATCCTTTATGGATTTGCCAATAAAGAGGAACGTGAAATGTTTAATCACTTGGTGAGTGTTTCGGGAATTGGACCAAATACTGCCATGATTATGCTTTCCTCCCTCGTTCCAGATGAAATTGCACAAGCAATCTTGACTGAAGACGTTGCTACCATTCAGAAAATCAAAGGAATCGGGACAAAAACCGCTCAACGAGTGATCATCGATTTGAAAAGTAAAGTGTCCAAAATGGAACTTTCTTCAGAAAATATTTTCACTTCAAACAATAGAAATCGTTTTGATGCGTTAAATGCATTGGTATCCCTCGGGTTTGATAAGAAATCCGCAGAGAAAGTATTGGATAAAATCGATACAGGTAACCAAAGCGTGGAAGAACTCATTAAAGACGCATTAAGGAATTTATAACAGAATAAACGTGCAGACATTGATACGATACCGTACTGGGAAAACAATTCATAAAGCAATTTGCGTTGCTTTATTTGTCCTCTTGTATGCTGGAAACGTTCATGCACAAAACGGTTTCAACCTTCCTTTTCCGATTTATAATCCAATGAATCCCTATCAAAACTTACCCCAAAGTTTTGACTTAGGTGATCCGACATCCATGCAACAATCCATCGTATTTGATCCGGAAACAGGTCAATACGTATTCAAAGAAACCTTAGGGAAAAGCGGATTGTACTACCGGAATCCTTCCAAAATGAGCCTAGAAGATTACCTAGACTACAACGAGAAGAAGTCGCTAAAAATGGATTGGCAAGAAATCATTGAAGAACAAACCGCAGAAAATCGCGCCTTCGAATTACCGATAAAAATTGGAAGCAAAGCATTCTCCAGCATTTTCGGTTCCGATGAAATTAAGATTATTCCTGGTGGAAATTTGGAGCTATCGCTTGGAGTTAACCATTCACGTGTAGATAATCCTCTTTTGCCACAAAGACAACGCAACATTACGCGTTTCGACTTCAATCAGAACATCAACATGGACATCACTGGTCAGATTGGGACCAAGATGAAGTTAAACATGAAGTACAACACCGCTGCGAATTTTGACTTCGAAAACATTTCAAAAATCGAACATACCGGTAAAGAGGATGAAATCATTCAGAAAATTGCACTTGGAAATGTCGCATTAGAACTTCCGACTTCCCTCATTCAAGGTTCACAAACCTTGTTTGGTGTGAAGACGCAATTGAAATTTGGACGCTCAACGTTTGATTTAATTGCCGCTGCTTCAAAAGGGAAAAAAACGGAAATCAATGTTTCCGGAAAAGCGCAAATTCAGAAATTTGAAATCACTGCGGATAACTACGAGGCCAATAGACACTATTTCTTAAACCTGTACCACCAACAGCATTACGATACGGCGATGTCCACCCTACCCGTAGTGAATTCAACGATGTTCATCACACGTATCGAAGTTTGGGTGACAAACCGCACCAGTAACACCGAAAACACGCGAAACATTGTCGCCTTCTCGGATTTAGGAGAAGCCCTACCGAGCAATTGCCAAGGAAATCCAGGTTCTTATGCTGGGACAGAAATTCCGGATAACCAAGGAAACGGACTTTATGACTGGGCCGCAAATCAACCGATGGTTCGTGGTTTTGTTAACTCAACAACAGCCCTTTCCACACAGGTAAACGCTCCTGGCCCCTTTCTTCAAGCTGTCGACTACGAAAAAGTAGAAAATGCACGAAAATTAACCGAAGCAGAATTTACCTACAATGCCCTACTCGGATACATTTCCTTGAACAACGCGTTAAACAATGATGAGGTTTTAGCAGTATCCTACGAGTACACATACCGCGGAGACACCTACCAAGTAGGAGAGTTTTCGACGGATGGTGCAAGCGGACAACAAGCGCTCATCTTGAAATTAATTAAACCAACCATCACCAACCCAAAAAACAAAATTTGGGACTTGATGATGAAAAACGTTTACTCGATTGGCGCATACCAAGTAGATCAACTTGGATTTAAAATCGACGTATTATACAACAACCAAGAGACTTCGCTTTTACAACCGTTTATGCCTTTCCCTGGTGTGGACAAAAAGCAGATCGTTACCTTGTTGGACATGGATAAAATCAATCAAAACAACCAACCTTTTTCAGATGGTGTATTTGACTTTGCTCCATTCAATGTTGTCGGAAATAAAATTGACAACGGAGGAACCATCAATAAGAAGAACGGACGCATTTTCTTCAGTACTGTTGAGCCTTTCGGAAAAACATTAGCAAAGAAATTAACGGATTCCGGTGTTCCGCTAGTAAATGTAAACAAAATAGCATACACGGAATTGTACGACTCCACAAAGACAGCTGCACAACAAATTCCAAGTAAAAACCGCTTTGTGTTCAAAGGGGAATTCCAATCGTCGATTAGTTCGGAGATTCCACTCAATCAAATGAATATTCCACAAGGAGCTGTTGTCGTAACCGCTGGTGGAATTCGCTTAATTGAAGGTACCGATTACACTGTTGATTATGCATTTAGCCGCGTAAAAATCTTGAATACTGGAATTCTTGAATCCAACACACCGATTAAAATCACCATTGAAAGCAACTCCGTCTTTGGATTCCAAGCGCGTTCTATGATGGGTGGACACTACCAATATCGATTTAGTGAAAATTTCAAATTTGGTGCAACAGCGATTCGTATGATGGAACGACCGGTAACAAACAAGGTAGACTTCGGCAACGAGCCTTTTAAAAATACCATTCTTGGCGCTGATTTCTCCCTACGAACGAATGTTCCACTCTTGACAAAATTAGTGGACTTACTACCAGTCATTTCAACGAATCAAATGTCCACGCTTTCCTTGACAGGTGAATATGCACACTTAATCCCAGGTCAACCAAAAGCCATCAATAAAGAAGGGACTTCGTACATTGATGACTTTGAGGCGAGTCAAAGCGCCATCGATTTGCGCCAATTCTCTGCATGGAAAATGGCTTCTATTCCACAAGGACAACCAGATTTATTTCCTGAGGCAAGCTCGAAAAACGTTTCAGCTGGATTCAAACGTGCAAAAGCGGTTTGGTATACAATCGATCCAGTTTTCTACCAAAGCAATTCCTTGACTCCTGACCACATCAAACAAAATCCAGCGATGCTGACGGATAGCCGTATGCGTTTGGTGAACCAAGTGGACATCTTCCCGAACTTGCAACAGCAATACGGTTCCATTCAAAACATTCCATTACTCGAGTTGGCGTATTATCCGTCCGAAAGAGGAATGTACAATTACGACACAACGAATACTGTTGATTCCATCGGACGATTCATCAATCCAGAAAACCGTTGGGGTGGAATTATGCGTGGTTTAACAACCAATGACTTTGAAGTAGCGAACATTGAATTCATTCAATTCTGGGTGCTAGATCCATTCAATGAAGACGCAGAAAACGAAAACCCAAATACCTTCCATACCGGTGGTGACTTGTACTTCAACCTAGGGAACATCTCGGAGGATGTCCTGCCAGATTCACGTAAAAGTTTTGAGAATGGACTCCCAGCATCAACGGCCGCTCCATTAACTGATAATATGGATACAACGGCTTGGTCGCGAATCTCAACACAACAAATCGTGGTGAATGCCTTTGACAATGATCCTGCCGCTCGTATAAATCAGGATGTGGGAATAGACGGATGGAAAAATAACCTCGAACAAAATTCGTATCAGTCATACGTAAATTGGGTTCAAAACAATACAACGCTCAATGCAGCTACAAAAGCGCGCATGATTGCGGATCCATCCAATGATGATTACACGTACTACCTCGACGATAATTACGACAACGAACAACTGAACATTCTAAAACGCTACAAGCGTTACAACGGTATGGAAGGAAACTCGCCTACCACTGAAATGTCAGACACGACGAATCAAGCTGGATATCCAACTCAAGCGAGCAATCAACCGGACAACGAGGACATCAACCAAGACAACAACTTGGCGGAAAGTGAAAGTTATTTCCAATACCGTGTCAGCATGAGACCAAACGATTTACAACAAGTTGGGTCAAATTACATCACCAATAAACAAGTGTACCAAAGCGGAACAAAAACAGAAACATGGTACCAATTCAAAGTGCCAGTGAAAGATTTTGAAAAACGCGTAAATGGCATTCAAGATTTCCGTTCAATTCGTTTCATGCGTATGTATCTGAAAAACTTCGATGAGGAGGTCATTTTACGCTTCGCACGTCTCGAATTAATTCGTGGAGAATGGAGAAGATATACGCAAGATTTGACACAGCCGGGCTTAAGTGTTCAAACGGATCCAAACTTAACAACCTTTAATATCGCGGCATTGAACATCGAAGAAAATGGTCAACGTCAACCAATCAATTATGTCATTCCTCCTGGAATTACACGTGAAATTGATCCATCACAAGTATACCAACGCCAAATGAATGAGCAATCGTTAGTCTTAGAGGTTTGTAACTTACAAGATGGAGACGCTCGTGCTGCCTACCGCAACGTTCAGTTCGATGTGCGTACCTACAAAAAATTGAAGATGTTTGTCCATGCGGAATCGGTGGTGCAAAATCAATTGAAGGATAACGAATTATCTGTGTTTGTCCGTTTAGGAACAGATTACGTTGAAAACTACTACGAATACGAACTTCCAATGAAGGTCACTGATTGGGGAACAACGAATCCAGAATCCATTTGGCCAGAAGCGAATAATATCGAAATTGTTTTTGACGATTTACTCAACCTGAAAACAGAACGAAACAAAAAAATAGAACAAGGAGCTCCGGGTGTTTCTTACATCAACGAATATGAAATCGTCGATCCTCAAAATCCACAAAGAAGATTAAAAGTAAAAGGTAGTCCAAACTTACAAGGAATGCGCACCATCATGATCGGTGTTCGGAATCCACTAAAAACGGATCCAGATAATATTTGGCAACCTGATGCTGGCGATGCAGAATGCATCAATATGTGGGTGAATGAATTACGTTTAACAGATTTCGTGAGTGATGGTGGTGATGCTGCCATTGGACAAATGCAAGTTCAATTAGCTGATTTCGCGAATATCTCCGCTTCAGGAAACTATTCCGGAATCAACTGGGGAAGTGTCGATAGCCGCGTTCAAGACCGTCAACGAAATCAAAAAATTGGATTCGATATGAACTCAACGGTTCAACTCGGACAATTCTTCGGAAAACAAGCACGGGTTTCCTTACCGTTCTTTTACGGGTATTCATTGGGTGTCATCAATCCAGAATACGATCCGTTCAATCCAGACATCAAATTATCTAGCTATGATCTTGCGACACGTAAAGAACGTTCAAAACTTGGACAAGACTTTACAGAACGTCGTTCATTCAACTTTACCAATGTCCGCAAGGAAGCAAAAGCGGGAACAAAAGCACAATTCTGGAGCATTTCCAACTGGTCTGCAACCTATGCTTTTGCTGAAAACTTGAAACGAGATTTCAACATCACTGCGGACCGAACAAAAACATGGACAGGTGCCTTGAACTACAATTATACCTTCGCTGGGAAAGCCATCGAACCATTTAAAAAATGGAAACCCGTTCAAAAATCACCATGGCTAAAATTCATCAAAGATGTTAACCTCTTCTTACTTCCAAAAAACATCACATTTACCAACGATTATTCCAGAATCTATAACGAGCGTCAAGTTCGTAACATCATCGTGCCAACGTACCAATTCGATCCGATTTACTTGAAACGATTCGATTGGAATAGAAATTACCAAATTGGTTACGACTTAACGAAAAACTTAAAAACGACGTTTAGCGCTACCAACAAATCCATTTTTGTGGAAGGAAACAATGGGGTCGATCGCGTAACGAATCCAGAAGGATACCGTGAATTCATGGATACCATTCGTTCTCAAATAAGCACGTTTGGACGTACCATGGATTACACACATAATTACAGTGTTAGTTACAATGTGCCTTTGGACAAATTCCCTATTACAAGTTGGATCACAGCTAACGCGAAATATGCGGGAACATTCAACTGGCAACGCGCACCACTCGGACAAGCGCCATTTGGAAATACGGTTCAAAACAATCGTTCGATCAACATGACCTTACAAGGAAACCTTGTGACACTATACAACAAAGTACCTTATTTCAAACGGGTACTTTCCGATGGAAAAGGAATGAAATCCAATGTCAATTCAAAAGTTGAAAACGCTGGAGAAGGCGGCGGTGCCGCTAAACCGAAACCTGGTCCAACAAAATTACCGGAATTCAAACCAGAGAAACCTTTGGAAGAAATGACCCCGAAAGAGTTGAAACAATACGAAAGACAGAAAAAACGCTTCGATAAAAAACAGCTTCGCCTGCAAGAAATTAAAGACAAGGAAAAAGAAAAGGTTAATCCAATCGGTGGATTCATTGCGCGATTAATCATGAGTGTACGAAATGTATCCGGTACTTACGCCTTGACAGATGGAACCATGTTGCCTGGCTATAATCAGGAATCGAGCATTCTTGGAATGAACGGGAGCAGTTTGGGGATGTCCAGTTTTGTCTTTGGGAAACAAGGATATGATTTGCTTGGACGAAGCAATGGATACAACGTAGGAACACTTTCCCGCGATAATAATTGGCTTGTCCAAAATGAAAACTTGAACAAACAATTTACAACGACGCACACTGCGAATCTCCAAATGAAAGCAACTTTAGAACCCATAAAAGATTTAAATATTAACTTAAACCTAAGCAGAAATTATAGCACGAATTCCGGTGAGTTCTATCGTTGGAATTCGTCAACAAGTGCCTTTGAAAGTCAAAGTAAATTCGAGACAAGTACACTTACCTTCACAACGGTTACATGGGGCTCCGCGTTCATCAAAGAAGGAAAAGATTTCTCCTCTTCGGTTTTCCAAACTTTGTTGAATAACCGTAAGGAAGTTTCAAATTTACTTGGTGCACAAAACTCCAATTCTACTCTTTTACCGAACGGCTACTATAGTGGATATTCGGGATCACAACAAGAAGTAGTGATGGGCGCATTCTTAGCTGCTTACACCAACACAAGTGTATCAAGTAAATCGATTAATCCTTTGTCGAATCTTCCATTACCAAACTGGACAATCAACTACAATGGACTTTCAAAATTTGCTTTTGCGAAAGACGTGGTGAAATCGTTTAAACTGAATCATGGGTATTCTTCTTCGGTGAGTGTAAACGGAATGCAGACGAACTTGAATGCAGTGACAGATGCAAACGGACAAGCAAGCGCTTTGGACATCAATAACAATTACATTGCAGGAATGCAGGTTCAAAACATTACCATCTCTGAACGCTTTTCACCACTTATTGGAATGTTGGCGACTTGGAACATTTTAGGGAAAAACATTACGACCAATTTTGAGTACAAGAAAGACCGTCAAACAACCCTTTCCTTAAACAACAACCAAGTAACAGAAGTGCTTGGTAAAGAGATCGTGGTTGGAACTGTCATCAACATCCCGAAATTGAAATTGCCAATTCGAACATTAAAAGCAAGTGATTTATTGATTAACGTGAATTTCTCCTTCAGAGATAATTCCACCGTGATCCGCAAAGTCGTAGAAAACACAAACCAAGCAACTGCCGGACAAACAACCGTAAGTTTCAAATTAGATGCGAACTACAAGTTGTCAGAACATTTGAGTGCAATCTTCTATTACGAGCAATTCCTGAATACACCAAAAGTATTCATCAGTTATCCAACTGGAAACTTGAAAACAGGAATTACCTTACGCTTTGACTTGAACGGATTGAAATAATGAGTCCGATTATTCGCAATGCGCAACGAACAGATGTAAAAGCCATTTTCGCGCTGATTCAAGAACTTGCCCTTTACGAAAAAGCACCAGAACAAGTCACCAATACCGCTGAGCAATTGTCTATTGATTTATTCGACAAGCACCTTTGTGAAGCGATTGTTGCAGAACTTGATTTGGAAATTGTGGGTTTTGCCTTGTACTACACCTCCTACTCCACCTGGAAAGGCGCGTGTCTATACTTGGAGGACTTCTACGTGAAAGAGGATAAAAGAAAACACGGAATCGGACAGTTGTTATTTGACGAAATTCTGCTCGTTGCCAAACGTTCCAATGTCAAACGCATGGATTGGCAAGTACTCGCATGGAATGAGCCAGCAATTCAGTTCTATCAAAAACAGCAAGCGCTATTAGACCCTGAGTGGTTAAACGGGCGCTTATTTTTTGAGTGATGCGCAAGTTTTTCTTCCACCTGACATCATAGGAATACTGTGTCCAAGGAAATAGATATCACCGCCCTCCAAAGTGGAAACATCCAAGCTTTCGAGCAACTCGTAAACCTTTATGAAAAAAAGGTCCTCAACATGTGTTGGCACATTCTGCATAACCGAGAGGAAGCAGAGGACGCCACGCAAGATGTCTTTATTGCCATTTATCAATCAAAACACCTATTTAAAGGCGAGTCGCAACTGTCCACATGGATTCATCGCATTACCATGAACAAATGCCTAGAATACATGCGACGTGCGAAACGAAAAAAACGCTTTGGAATCAAGGTTCCCATTGATGAATCGTTCTTTGCTGTAGAAAATGAGTCCCAACTCAATCCTGAGCAAGTACTGATGGAACGAGAACGATCCAAAGCATTTTTTACGGCGGTACAACAACTTTCTGAAAATCAAAGAGCTGCTTATTCCCTGCACCACTTTGACGAGTTTAGTTACAAGGAAATTAGTGAAAGCATGAACCTATCCCTTTCGGCCGTGGAATCACTGATCTTTCGAGCCAAGCAACAATTATTAATACAATTAAAAGACCCAATTCTACAAAATTGGATTTAATGCGCAAGAAAACTAACTAATTAACATCTAAGCAATTAGAATATAGTATGAAAAATAATCGAACGATTCAACCATTAGAAGTCAGCTCTTCACTTCATGATAAACTCATGAAAAGTCCGGTGTATGCTCAAAAAATGAAAACGCGCACCCTGACGGTAAGTGTTATCACGACTCTTTTAATTCTCATAAACCTTGTTTATTACATTTCCAACCAAGAAAATTTAGCGGAAAATCAAATTCTAGAGTCACAATACGCTAATTTTGGTTCCGACCTTTCTATTTAACACTGAAAAAATGAAAGCAAATCGCCTCTTACTCCTTTGCATTGGAATTTTGATTATCATCAATGTGTTTTTACTACTTGAATTGAACAAGCGTGGACAAGAAGGACCACCACATCCACCAAAATTGTATTTAGCACTGGGCATGAAAGGTAAGGAAGCACAATGGGCAGACAATGAATTTAAACGTCATGTTCGTGAAAAAGACCGGCTTTTGAACCTACAAAAATCATGGAGGAGAAAGGTGAGTCTAGATCCAAAAAAATCGGACCAAAACCAACGTATTTTTGTTGTTGTTAGCCGCATTCAATTTCAAATTGATTCTTGTACCTTCGATCACTTCATTCGGGTGAAAGAACATTGCACGAAAAAACAGAAAATCAAATTAAATAGCTTGGTTCGCCGCATGATTCAAAGAGCAGGTAACCCAGATCCCAAAAGAAGACCATGAAGCAACTTGTCACATTCATGGTATTCATGGTGTTTTACCACCAAGCTCACACGCAATTGAATGTGTCCCTTCGTTGGGGAAACGAACCAATTAGGTTAGAAAAATACTATTTCCTCGGCAAGGACAGTTTGATGTTTCACGAATTGAAACTCTATCTTTCGGACTTTCAATTTGAAAAAGAAACGAGAAAACAGGTGCTCGTTGGACCACATTTTATTGATCTTGAGGATCCCAGTTCTCTCCGCTTATTTCCCGATTTTCCTGTATCAGAATACCAATCTCTCCGTTTCCATTTTGGACTCGATAGTTCCTATCACGTGTCTGAAAGTGTCGATGGACCCTTGAATCCCATGAATGGAATGTACTGGGCATGGAATTCTGGTTACATTCAATTCAAATGCACCGGAACCTCATCCTCCATTCCCTTAACTGATAAAACTTTTGAATACCACTTGGGTGGATACCGTCAGCCATTTGAAACGCTTGAAGCCATTCAAATACCAATCAAGGGGAACACCCTCATTTTGGACATCAAACCATTTTTTGAGCAGACGGTCGATTTTCCATTGGTGCAACGCGTCATGATTCCGGGGAAACTTGCCCAATCCTATTGCCGAGAACTATCTAAATCCTTTCGCTCCGAATGAAACGCATGGCTATCATTTTTGGGAGCTTTGTTTTAAGTTGGATTTTCCTAGCGGGAATTCAAGAGGAAACACCTTTTTATATTCCCGAGAAATGGCCAAAACCCCACTACGACTTCACACAAAATCCACATTCGAAAGACAAATTCGAATTGGGACGCACCTTGTTTTACGATCCGGATCTTTCTAGAGACAGTACCATTTCATGTGCGAATTGTCACCTTCAATATTCAGGATTTACACACATTGATCACTCCTTAAGTCATGGCATTGATGGAAAAATCGGAACACGAAATGCACCTGTGCTGATTAATTTGGCTTGGCAGCAATTTTTTCACTGGGACGGTGGCGTGAGTTCTTTAACTAAACAAGCGATTAATCCACTCACGCATGCAAAGGAGATGGATAATCGACTAGATGAAGTACTGCGAAGATTAAACCAATCGTCCTTTTACCGAAATCGTTTTTACCTTGCTTTTGGCGACAGTGTGATTGAAACAGCATCCCTATTGAAAGCACTTGCCAGCTTCACAGTCTCCCTCGTTTCGGCGAATTCAAAATATGACCAAGTCAAACGTGGTGAGTCCAGCTTTACCAATCAAGAAAAATCCGGATACCAGCTGTTTAAAAAGTACTGCGCTTCCTGTCATCAAGAACCATTGTTCATGAAGAATGAATTTAAATCCAACGGGATCGCGCTTGTCCCTGCGCTCAATGACTACGGACGCATGGGCATCACCAACCGAAAGGAAGATTCGCTCCTGTTTAAAATTCCGACACTCCGTAATGTGGAGTTTAGTTTCCCCTACATGCACGATGGACGCTATAAACACTTGAAGGAAGTACTCAATCACTATGGGAATTTGCATGAGCAGCAACCTTACTTTAGTAAAGAACTAAAAAAATTAAACCGAGTCCTTAGCTCCAACGAGCAAAAGGATCTCATTGCCTTTTTAAAAACATTAAGTGACCAAGAATTTCTCTTCAATCCACAATTTAAATACCCAAAAAATGAGCGAAACGCAAGTTTTCAAAAGAATTAACCTCTAACTTTAAACAAGTCAAAAACTATGAAAAAAAACCTATTCATCTTGCTTATTGTTTGCGGTCAGGAAGCAATGGCTCAATTAAATCCAGCGATTGAACATTGGATGATCAATTCGACAGGCATTACGGGAAGACACTATATTCAAGGGAATTCCACGCCGATCAATGAAACAACTTTGGCGAATGTCCAAACGGTTCAATATTCGAATAATTGGGTTTACGTCACAGCAACTGGCGTACCGTCTTACATTACTGGTCCATTCATGGATGGGAATCCATCGTTAGCAACCAATCAAAATGCAATTTTCAAAATGCCACTTAATCCAACTCAAAATACTGGAACGTTAACAAACACGACTGGTGGAAACATTGGGATATTCGTCAACGGTGTTGCGTTATTTGACTACCGTGACGGTGTGGCTTGGAATTCAAACTCGAATTCGTTATGCGGTGGTTTGCCTGGAATGTCTCCTTGTCCGGGAGGACCAGGTGCATCCTTTTCTTGGAACCGAGATGCCATTCGAGCAGAAAAAGCAGGTTTCGATTGTTCCAAAGGACATCCTGCAATGGGAAATTACCACCACCACCAAAATCCAAGTGCGTTTAAATTGGACCTTACTGTCATTTCCAATGTGTGTGATTTATACGATGCCGATGGACTCTACGTCATTGATTCAACGGTTCATTCACCTTTAATTGGTTATGCATATGATGGCTTTCCGATTTACGGTGCATATGGTTTTAAGAACGCCGATGGAACAGGTGGAATCACCCGTATTAAATCGAGTTATCAGTTGAGAAACATTACCGCAAGAACTGTCTGGGCAGACGGAACAGACGTTCCAGATGGACCAACGGTAAGCACAACCTATCCGTTAGGTTACTTCCGTGAAGACTACGAGTTCATCAATCATGCTCAAGCAGATTACCTAGATGTACATAACGGACGTTTTTGCGTTACTCCTGAATATCCAAATGGGATCTATTGTTATTTCGCGACTGTGAATGAAGAATGGAATTCAGCGTATCCATATGTGGTTGGACCAACATTTTACGGTATGAAAACAGCATCCAAAGTTACAACGATCACGGAAACAGTCACAACTTATACGTCATCAGCAGGTATCACTGAATTAACCGAAAACGAATGGTCCGTTTACCCAAATCCAAGCAACGACATCATCATGGTTCAAGTGAATGAGTTGACCAATCAATCGTACGAGATTGAATTATACGACGCACTTGGCAAACGTATCCAATCTCAACAAATTGTTCAGGGAAGTACGATCGCTTACTTCAACGCAGATACACTTTACAAAGGTGTGTATCACGTAAAAGTGAAAGGACAAAACGGATCCAAAAAAATCGTCATTCATTAAAATCTTATCGAATAATACACAAAAGGCACATTTATCATGTGCCTTTTTTTGTGCACACAAAACGCAAATTCCCGATTTTACGCAAAGTCAAAATGAAATATTCACAAAATGGGGCACAATGTTCATTTGGTATACTAGGATATTCATTTGATGGATTTATCTCCAAACTTAGTTCTTACATTTATAATGAAATAAGGAGAGAAACAGGATTCTTTTTATATGTAGAAGTTGACAGGCTGCTTGGAGAGGCAGTTTCATTTTCTAGTTTGATAAGAGTTTAATAGTTTTTGTTGACGTCCCTCGGGAATATGTATAAAAAGAGCCTGTCCTTATTACTTAAAACGTACCACTCAGACTTTAATGTCTACTACTAGGAAGGGCTGAAAAGCCCTTTTTTTATTGTATTTTGTAGAGAACAGGTCTGCTCGGACTCGCATCATTATGAAAGGCGGCCAATTGTATTTCTAGAATATACGTTCCATCCGCCACTTCAATCGGGACATAGATTAATTCGGTAATCGTGCGTTCAAAATTTGGTTGTTCCGGGACATTCCAAAATGCATGGTGAAAGGCCAAGGCTCCTCCATCCTCTTCTCTGTCAACAGATGGTTGGTCGACCAAAAAATGCTTCACTCCATACTCGTTCAATAACGCAACGATTTCAATGTCAAAATAACAGGGATTTGTTCCCGAATAATTCATCGATTTTTTGTCAAGTCCATTCGGTAAGGTGCGGATCAGCACTGCGTCACTGAAGTCCTTCTGTAAATATGGAGCGATTTGTTCGGCCTGAACAACAAAATCACCGTTTTCCAATTGTACAGGGTCCACTGTAATTAAGGTCGCACGGTAGAAATACTCCTTCAACACATCGTTTACGGCATATACTTCCTGCGTGATGTGTCCACAACATTCGGTATGTGTCCCGTGTCCGTGTGGATTAAAAAACACATCGCGAAAGTTCACACTTCCACCCTCTTGAATACTTCCAACAAATCCATTCGCCCGAACGATTTCCATTCTGGGTGGATCAACATACCATGCTCTCACGTTTTCTGAGGAGGCTTGAAGTGACATTGATAAATCAATTGCTTCACTCGTTTCGATAAATTCTGATTTGGAAAGGTATAAACGCATGGAGTAAAAGTAAACATTCGCCACAATCTTTCAAAAATGACTTGTTGAAATTGTTTTAAGATTTTAACGCTCAAATCTTCAGAAGGGCTAACTTTGTCACATGGATCAAAATCAAGACAAACTCAAGGACATTATCTCGCATTCAAAAGAATACGGATTTATTTTTCCCTCATCGGAAATTTACGACGGACTCGCTGCCACATACGACTACGGACAATTAGGATCCGAGTTGAAAAACAACATCAAAACGTATTGGTGGAAAGCGATGGTCCAAATGCACGAAAACATTGTTGGAATTGACGCATCCATTTTTATGCATCCAACTACCTGGAAAGCTTCTGGTCACGTAGATGCCTTCAATGATCCATTGATTGATAACAAAGATTCCAAAAAAAGATACCGCGCGGATGTGTTGCTCGAAGAACACATGGAGAAAATCCGCCAAAAGATTGAAAAGGAAGTAGAAAAAGGAAAAAATCGCTTCGGAGCTGATTTCGACGAAACACAATTCCGAGCTACGAATCCAAATGTCCTACGAAACGCAGAGAAAATTACTTCCATTGAAGATCGCATGCGCGAAGCATTGGAAAACAATGATTTAGAAGCTGTTCGCAATTTAATTGTCGATTTAGAAATCGTTTGTCCCGTTTCTGGTTCTAAAAACTGGACAGATGTCCGTCAGTTTAATTTAATGTTCTCTACAGAACTTGGATCCGTTGCAGGTGATGCCTCAACGATTTATTTGCGTCCAGAAACAGCACAAGGAATTTTTGTCAATTTCTTGAATGTTCAAAAATCAGGAAGAATGAAAATTCCTTTTGGAATTGCCCAAATTGGAAAAGCGTTTCGAAATGAAATCGTTGCCCGTCAGTTCATTTTCCGCATGCGCGAATTCGAACAAATGGAAATGCAGTTTTTCGTTCGTCCGGGTGAAGAGATGAAATGGTATGCATACTGGAAAGATGCACGTGAAAAATGGCATAAAAACCTCGGACTTGGAGCAAATTTGTACCGTTTTCATGACCACATCAAATTAGCGCACTATGCAAACGCTGCTTGTGATATCGAATACAATTTCCCTATGGGATTCAAAGAATTGGAAGGAATTCACTCACGCACCGACTTCGATTTAAAGCAACACGAACAATTCTCGGGTAAAAAATTACAGTTTTTTGATCCAGAATTAAATCAAAGCTATGTGCCATATGTCGTGGAAACATCCGTAGGACTAGACCGTATGTTCTTGTCCGTTTTGAGCGCAGCATACCAAAATGAGAAATTAGAAGATGGATCGGAACGTGTTGTTTTACGCATTCCAGCTGTACTAGCTCCATACAAAGCGGCAGTTTTACCGTTGGTGAAAAAAGATGGACTTCCAGAAAAAGCTCGTGAAATCATGAAGCAGCTTCAGTTTGACTACTCCATTCAATACGATGAAAAAGATTCCATCGGAAAACGTTACCGCAGACAAGATGCGATTGGAACACCATTCTCTATTACCATCGATCACCAGACCTTGACAGATAATATGGTCACTGTTCGAGATCGCGATACCATGGAACAAATTCGAATTGGCATTTCAGACATCGAAGGACTTTTAGCAGAAAAAGCGAGTTGGAAAAGTGTATTAAGCACCTTATAAATCAAGAGTGAAAATCGCTTTTAGTATTCTATTTCTTTTTCCACTCATCTGTTACTCGCAAATTCTGCTCAATCAGGAAGGCGAAGCGTTTACAGAAACACCCTTTTTTAATGGTGCTGTCATTCGATCCAATCACATCAAGTCCATTGAAGGGAACTACTCTACAAAAAAACCCGGTGACGTCATTCGGGAAAGTACAGATTGGTTTCGCTACCGCTTCGATGAACAAGGTCGACTCTTGGAAAGCCTAGATATTCGGACAGTAAACCGAAAAAAAGACACAACTTTACATCAATACTGCTACAATTCACTGAATCAACTTACGGAACATCGAAAAACAGAAAACGGCGGATTCACCACCAGTAAATATGTATACGATTCCTTAAATCGTCTTCAAACGGAATTGACCTATCGCGAGGTACTGCAAGCACAGAGCAACCAAGTTCTTCAGTCCAATTTGGTGAACACAGAGTATTTTCAATATGCTTTGCGTCCGAACGAACGTGAACAAGTGCGCTACAACTCCTACAAACTTCCCTACATGGACGAAGTGAGCTACTTCAACAAGGATGGCTACCTCGTTGAGAAGAGAACGAATTACCGCATGAGCTCCATTGAGCACTCCACGAAATTCTCCTACGACGAACATGGACTTTTAGCATCAAAATCTCATTTTAACGATCAAGATGCAATCGCCGAACAAGAGTGGAAATACCGCTATGATCAGTTTGGAAATTTAATCGAAGTGCTTTATTTCCGCTACGGGCAACTTCAAAAAGACCTACAAATTGTTTTTGATACCAAGACACAATTACTGGGCTCGACCATTCAGCGTGATGTCGAAACAAATTTCCTACTCATCCTTCGCTTTACAAAATTTACCTACTTCAAATAATCGAGACAAATCATCAACTTCAGCGCTTTATTTTTTTTCTCCTCGATTTTTTCGGAAATTTGGCATGAAAATAGGTAGAGCACCTAAAAATTCTGACTATGAAAAAATTGTACATTCTAAGTATACTCTTACTAAGTCTCTCTTTTACACACGCACAACGAATCAACTACGACATCAGTTCGAAATGGTTTTTTGGCTTAAATGCAGGTGTTACTTGGAATTCAAATGATGTGAAAAATGTCAATAGCTCCGGTTATGGACTCGTTCTAGGTCGCTCCTTCAACTACAACTACGGTAAAAATATAAGTTTCGACCTTCGTGGACGCTACCTCGCTGGAACCTGGGTTGGACAAGACACCAATGCCTTTTCCTTGGCTAATTATCAAGGTGGCCCACTTGATAGTTACAACGTAGATAGCAACTCAATCTACGTCAACAATTTCCAAACAGATGTACGTAGACTTGCCCTCGAACTTGTTTTACACATGAACGGAATCCGTGAAAAAACGGGAATTGATCCATACGTGTTTGGTGGAATTGGCTTGACTTGGACTCAAACCTACGGTGATTTACTGTATACGATTGACTCTAGTTCTTTGTACGACTATTCTGCGTTACAGCAAGGCGGTCCGATCGGTCCACAATTGCCTTCGACCTTAGATGGGCTTTATGAAACGCGACTTGACGGCGGAATTGACAATCAATACAAGGTAAAATGGATGCCTAGTTTAGGTTTTGGATTAGGATACCAAGTTGGAAAACGAACAAGTTTGGGAATCGAACACAAAACAACATTTACCAGAGGAGATTCCTTCGATGGATTTATTTCGGAAAGTCCTAGATTGAAAAATGATTGGCACCATTACACTTCCGCTTACTTGCGCATTCATTTTAAATCCCGCGGTGGCAATACCTCAGAGAACTCCTCTAGCAATGTAAACAATTACACTTCGACAACGAATTGTCCAAAACCCGTTGTTACATTGGTTTCAGGAAATAATAAAACCGTAACAAATAGTCAATACCGCATTGAATTCAAGGTGAGTAATTTACTAAATGCCAGCGGAGCGACCTTCCTCAACGACCAAAATCAACCAGTTCTTTTTAATTACAATGCCTCCACAAATGTGCTGGATGCGATGGTTTCGTTACACGAAGGACAGAACAGATTTTACCTAACGGCTAGCAATAATTGCGGCAGTGAAACAGCGAACGTGCTGGTAACACTCGTGAATTGCGTCACTCCTACAGCTACTTTTACAAGTCCAAACGGTGGGAATATCACCGTGAAAACAAATGACTTTGCGTTTAGCGCTGTCGTTCATGGAACGGTAAATGCAAACGGAATCAAATTAATGATGAATGGAATGGCGCTAAACGGCGCGACGTACAATCAAACAAATGGCTTGATTCAACGTGCCATCACCTTGGTTCCTGGTGTCAACACAATTCAATTGACCGTAACAAACGACTGTGGAACGAATTCATACACAGCGACCATCAACTACGACAATTGTGTTCCAGTAAACTTGCAATTTTTACATCCAAGTGCTTCGGGAACAACGACCAACTCCGCAACTTACACGATTGGTGCTGCGCTGACGGGAAGTTTGACAAATGCACAAGTGAAGGTATTCCAAAACGGACTTCAAATTCCAAATGTGGTGGTTCAAGCGAATGGACAAATCCAAATACCAACAACATTGATTGCCGGAATCAACACCTTCAACATGGAGGTTAGTAATGGCTGTGGAAACGATGCGGAACTGACCACTATCAATTATCAAAATTGTATAGCTCCCACGATTTCGATCCAAAGTCCATTGCAGAATCAAACACTGACGGCAACAGCAAATGCGATTCGCTTGAAATCAACAATCAGCAACGTTGCTGCAAAGCAAAACATCAAAGTGATTGTAAACGGAATCGAGCAATCGAATTTTACCTTTAATGCAACAACGGGAGCCTTAGAATTGGGATTAAGTCCAGTTAATGGTGCCAACAGCATAACCGTTACCGCAACAAATAACTGTGGTTCAGATGTCGAAACGATTCAATTTACTTACATCAATTGTACGGGAATTACACCGAACGTCAGCATCCTTTCCGCAGGAGGAACAACCAATTCAGCGATTTACGCCTTATTGGCGAGCACGATCAATACTGGAAGCGTAGCACCATCCGGACAAACGATCACGGTGACACAAAATGGTTCTCCCATCGCATTCAACCAAATTTCCGGTCAAATCAATGCCGTGACAACCTTGATTCCAGGTGTAAATACCTTTGTTGTAACAGCAACAACTGCGTCATGCGGAAGTGATTCCAAAACAATCACCGTGAACTACAACAACTGCATTGCACCGCAAATCACCTTGATTCAACCGACGACCACGGGTGGAACAACCAATAACGCTACACTTCAGTTTAAAGCAAGTGCAACAAATATTGCTCAATCACAAAACATCCAGTTGGTTAAAAACGGACAACAAATTCCCTTCACGTTCGCAAACGGAATCATTGATGCAAACATTACTTTAACAAATGGCATCAATACGATTACCTTATCCGTGAGCAATGCGTGTGGAAACGATGCGGAAACGTTTACAGTGAACTATGTTCAGTGTATTCCACCAACCATTCAATTAAATTCTTCGATTCCATCCGGAACGACCGTTACAAATGCAAACTTTGCGTTTAGTGCGAACGTACTAGGTGCAACGTCTCTAAACATGAGTTTGAAATTAAATGGTGTTTCTACTGCGTTCAATAATGGAAATGATGCGGTAACAGCAGCACTCGTTCTTGCTCCAGGTTTAAATACCATTATCTTCAATGCCAGCAATAACTGCGGCGTGGATGTGGAAACGATTACCGTTACTTACGATAATTGTATTGCTCCTACCATTTCAAACTTCTCAAACAATGCAAGTACAGTCGTTTCTGTTGCCAATGCTTCACAAACCATTTCGGCAACTGTTGCTCACGCAACTGCTCAGAACATCGTCTTTACACAAAATGGAATCCAACGTCCGTTTAGCTTAGTGAATGGGCAATTCAGCGCGACAGTGAATCCTGTTTCAGGTCTGAATTCCTTTGTTTTAACAGTGAGCAACAATTGTGGAACCGATCAACATAACTGGAACATTCAATTTACACCGTGTACAGCACCAACGATTGGTATAACGAATCCAAGCAACAGCGGTACTTCTGTAAATGCGGCAAGTTTTGCTTTTCAAGCGAACGTGCAAAACATGACAAGCGCTCAAGGAATGCTCCTCAGCCTCAATGGAACAAGCATTTCGAACTTCAGTTTCAACAGTGGAACAGTAACCGCGAATCTTACTCTTCAAAATGGATTGAATACAATCGTTTTGAAAGCGACAAATGCATGTGGAACGGATATTAAAACAATCACGATTTTCTACACCAATTGTACCGCACCCGTCGTTACTATTTCGAGTCCAACAAATACAAACGGCACGGTTGCCTCAGCTGCCTACACTTTTACAGCGGCTATTCAAAACATGTCAAACCAACAAGGACTTATGTTGAGTTTGAATGGTTCAGCCGTGACAAATTATACGTTCACAAATGGACAACTCTCCGCAGCGGTAAACCTTGTTTCCGGAATGAATACGTTTTTGATAAACGCTACGAACGCATGTGGCACGGACATGAAATCACTCAATGTAAATTACGTAAATTGTACTGCTCCGATCGTGCAAATAACGAATCCACTAGTCAACAATGTTTCTGTAACAAATGCCTCGTATACATTCCAAGCAAACGTACAGCACATGACAAGTTTACAAGGGATTTCCTTGCAAAGAAATGGTTCATCCGTTACCAATGTATCCTTGGTAAATGGAGTTATTTCTGCGAATGTGACGCTGAGTATTGGCATCAATACGTTTGTGTTATCCGCAGCGAATGCGTGTGGTACGGATGAAAAAATACAATCGATTAACTATGTACCATGTACCGCTCCGCAAGTTGCGATTACGAGTCCAGCTAATACCAATTTCGGCGTATCGAATCCAACCGTTAATTTTCAAGCGACTGTTTCTAACATGAATTCCAACCAAGGTCTTAGCCTCAGCTTGAATGGGAATCCAATCACGAACTTCGTTTACCAAAATGGACAAGTTTCCGCAACGATTACCCTTTCGAGCGGAATGAATACCATTTCCCTTTCTGCAACAAATACCTGTGGGAACGATGCGCAAAACCGAGTGATCCGCTACGAGCCTTGTGTTGCACCGGTTGTGGCGATAAACAATCCAAGCGGTTCTAACTACACAGCAACAAGCAATTCCATTGCTTTCGCGGCATCCGTTCAAAACATGGCGAATGCACAAGGATTGAATTTAACCGTGAATGGAGTGCCGGTAAGTAATGTACAATTCAACCCAACTTCTGGACTCGTTTCCGCGACAGTTTCTTTATCAACCGGAAACAACAGCATCGTCTTGAGTGCGAACGGTTCTTGTGGTTCAGAAAGTAAAACAGTCAATGTTGCCTACAATCCATGTGTTGCTCCAGTTGTTAACATCAGTAATCCATCGAGCAACAGCATCACGGTAAGTACAAATAATTTTGCCTTCACTGCGAATGTTCAAAATGCGACACTTTCGCAAATCAGTTTAAGCGTGAATGGATCCAACGTATCCAATTTCAACCTGTTAAATGGCACTGTTTCAGCGAATCTGAATCTTTCTAATGGCAACAATGAAATTACTTTGACCGTCACCAACGCTTGTGGAACAGACACAAAAACCGTTTATGTGAAGTTCGAAGAATGCCTTGCACCGGTTGTGAGTATAAGTAATCCAATGACAACAAACACATCCGTGACCAATGCGAGTTTCAATTTCACCGGAATGATTCAGAACATCGGAAATGGACAAGGAATCAGTTTAACCTTAAATGGCAACATCATTCCAAATGCCAGTTTCGCAAATGGTCAAATTTCTGCCAACTTAAACTTAACGAGTGGAGTGAATCAAATTGTACTATCCGCTGTGAACAATTGTGGATCAGATAGTCAAACAACGAGCATTACCTTTAACCCATGTATTCCGCCCGTTGTGAGTATTCAAAATCCACTAGATTTATTTTACGGAGTCAATAGTCCAATTTTTCCTTTCCAAGCGACGGTGTTGAACATGCCTGGAACACAAGGAATCAACTTGACAGTTGCCGGAAGTCCAGTGAATACGTTTAACCTAGTCAACACTAATTTCACTTCGACATTAAACTTACCAGAAGGAGTAAATGAAATTGTATTAACGGCAACCAATGCCTGCGGAACATCCTCACAATCGCGAACGATTCGTTACCAAAGCTGTATTCCTCCGGTGGTGAACATTACCACTGATCCAAGTTCTGGAAGCACGACAAATGCCACAAACCTCAATTTTACGGCAGGTGTGACAAACTTTGCACCAAGCACCATCATTCAGCTGATGTTCAATGGAATCAACCTAACAAATTTCAGTAATTTGAATGGCGCAATCAGTACAAATTTGACACTTGTCCCAGGAAGCAACGAGGTGATTTTAACGGCGAATAGCGCATGTGGTTCGGATTCAAAATCTTACCTCATCACCTTTGACGATGGAAGTCAAAACGGAGGTTCAGGAAATTCAGATGGAATGAAGCAACAGAATAATCAGCCAACACAGAATAAAGTACCTGGACAACAAGGACAAACGCCAACGAATCCAGTGAAACCAACTACAACTCCTGCAAAACCGGTAAACACACCGCAACCTGTTAAGCCAACTACACCACCCGCACCGGCGAAACCAGCAACCACTACTCCACCGCCCCCACCAGCAGCAAAACCAACACCACCACCACCAGCGAAACCGGTTTCGACTCCTACTACTCCAGCGAAACCAACTTCAACTCCGCCACCACCACCACCTGCTAAACCGACTACACCTGCTAAACCAACTACGACAACAGCACCGGCAAAACCTGCTTCGACTCCGCCGCCGCCAACAAAACCGACTTCAACTCCTGAAACACCTCCTGCTGGTGGAGGGAATAAACCGCCAACAGGGCAACAGAGTCCACAAAATCAAACAAATCCGGTAACGCCGAAAGGTGGAACGACACAAAAAGGAGGAGGCAAATAAGCCTCCTTTTTTATTCCAAATAGTAGTAATTTTCATCATTTCTTGCTATATTCGCAGTCTTAAAATTTAGTGAAATGGCAATTATCGGAAAAATACGTGCGAAATCGGGATTACTTGTTGGAGTTGTAGGACTTGCGTTAGCAACTTTTATCCTATCAGATTACCAACAAATGTTGGGGATTAATGAAGGTCAATATGGAATTGGTACTGTTTACGGAGAAAAAGTGGATCCGAAAGAGTATTCAGTGGCAAGTGCCAAATTTCAAGAGCAAGGTAGAAACCAAGCAATGCAGAACAACAAAGAGTTCACAGATGCTGACATGGAAACAGCAACTGACAACAGCTGGAACTATTTAGTAGATTCAACGATTCTCAGCAAAGAGTACGCAGCTTTGGGTATTTCTGTGTCGGAACGTGAGTTCAATGCATACTTAATGGCAACAGATGGATTCAACATCATTCAAGACTTAAATCAATTTTTTGTTGATTCAGTAACTGGTGCTGTTTCTCCTCAATCGATGGTAGAAGGAAGAAAAAAACTTCAGTCTACATTGACGAAATTGAAAACAAGTAAAGAGCCACAAGCTGTTCAACAGTGGAATGGAACAAAACAATATTACACAGATACAAGAAAACGCGAGAAATACTTTGGTCTTCTTGATCAAGCTGCTTACGTAACAAACTTGGAAGCAGAAGATAAATATTACGCTGCGAAAGAGACAAAATCAATTTCGTTTGTTTTCCGTCCATATTCAGACATCGCAGATGCGAATGTGAAAGTTTCAGACAAGGAATTACAAGCTTACTACGAAGAACATAAAGCAGATAAAAAATATGCGATTCGTTCTTCCTCTCGTGAGGTAAAAGTATTTGATGTTGTTGTTGCTCCATCAAAAGCGGATACAACGAAAATGAATTCAACATTAAACGAATTGAAAGCTGGATTCATCACATCAACAAATGATTCATTGTACGTTTTGCGTAACAGCGACGTGAAAGTTTACTTCAATAACAAACGTTCAACTGCTGTTCCAGAAGGGAATCCAAAATCAAATCAATACCAAACGTACCCAATTTCTTACGATACAATCTTCAAATTAGCAGCGATTGGTCAAGTAGTTGGTCCATACGCAATGAAAGAAAACATGGTGATTTCTAAAGTGATTGGTTTCACACCATCTCGCTTAAAAGCACGTCACATTTTGTTATCGACAGGTGGATCGAAAGATGCGAAAGTAATTGATGCGAAACGCAAAACTGCGGATAGTTTAGTGAAAGTGATTAACAAAGATAACTTCGTTGCACTTTCTGATAAATTCTCAGATGACACACAATCCAAAAAAGCAGGTGGGGTTATTGATAATTTCCTTGAAGGCGATATGGTTGCGGAATTCGGTTCATATTGCGCGACAGCTCCATTGAATAAATTTGGAGTCGTTAAAACAGAATTTGGCTTCCACATTGTGGAGGTAATGGAAAGAGACGCTTCTAAACTTCCTGTATTAGCATCGATTTCAAAACAGTTCAAGGCTTCTGAAGAAACCATCAGCAACAAGGAAAGTGAAATCAATAATATCCTTTATAAATTGGATAGAAAAATTGGTAAAACGACAGATCTATTGAAAAAAGTAAGCTTGTTTGATACTATTGTACGTCAAGCAAACTATGTTGCTCGTTCAATCATGTTAGAGGACAAAGCACCGAAAACATACGGTTTCATGACATCCATGGCTTCGGATAAAATTCTTGAATTAGCGTACAGCGAAGGTGTAGAAGTTGGATCATTGACAACTTACCCAATCAAGGATAAAGACAAATACATCATCGGAATGGTTACGTCTATCAAAGAAGAAGGCGAGCCAACTTTTGAGAACGCGAAAGCTCAAATGGAAAGCGAACTTATAATCGAGAAAAAAGCGAAACGATTAATGAACCAAATGTCCAAAGGAAATTCATTGAAATCAGTAGCTAAAAAATGTAATGTAATGGTTCAAACAGCCGAGATTACCTTTGCTAATCCGCAAATTGCGAATGTTGGATACGAACCAGAAATCATCGGTATGCTATTCTCTTCAGTGATGAAAGATGGAAAACGTACCCTGCCTTTAAAAGGAAAAAGCGGTGTGTACATGGTTCAAATCATGAAAACAACAAAAGCTCCTGCTTCAACAGTATTCAAAGTAGAACGCGATGAAATGACAAAAACCTTGAAAGGTTCATTCCAAGGTCAAGCTATCGGAGCTCTTAGAAAAACAGCTGAGGTAGTTGATAACCGTAAATTAAATGAATTAAGATTACGTCTGTAATCTCCCCTTATTGATTTTTTGATGCTCAAATCGGAAATCAGATCCTTTTACAAGGAAAAAAGATCGGGACTAAGTCCAAACGAATTAGAAAGAATCTCATCACAAGTGACCGCACTTGTGAGAGATTCTTTTTCGTTTAAGGACAAATACGTTAGCTTGTTTTTACCGATTGAACGCCAGAAAGAAATCAATACGTATAAACTACTGGAGAATATCCTTCAACAAGGTGGACGCCCAGTCGTAGCGAAATCCGATTTCTCCGATCTCAGCATGAGCCTATTTGTATACGAATCAGCACATCAATTAAAATTAAACGACTTTGGTATTCCAGAGCCTACGAGTGGAACAGAAATCCAAGCAGAACAACTAGACGTCGTTTTTGTACCACTATTAGGACTTGACAACAAAGGATTTCGTGTTGGCTATGGAAAAGGATTCTATGACCGCTTATTGAAGCGCTGCAAGCCGGAATGTCTGTTTATTGGCTTACACCTGTTCGACGAATTCAAGAATATAGATGACCTAAATCCAAACGATATCGCACTACATATGTGCTTTACACCCACAAAGAAATATGATTTCAGATAAAAAACTACAGGGAAGATTTCATTTGCTGGCCATTTTATTAATCCCAGCCAACATGATGGCCATCTTTCTATCTCCAAATTGGTGGATAGAACTATTGGTTCATCTCGTATCTATTCTCGCAGTTATTTTTGTTTTGAAGAAGCCGTAGGAATTAGCACTCCGTCTGCTAGAAAATTCAATTCAATTTTTGGAGCAACAATCTTGTCAATTTCAGATTGTGGTGCATTGCCATCCTCCAAGAAATGTTTTTGAAGTTGAACGGAAATCGTGTCGTAATAAGCTGTTCCATGAAAATAGGCCACGTTACCTGTCTCCGTTTTTGGTGGAATGCCAAAATGATCCTTAAATCGAATACGAAGTAAATCTCCATCTGATTTTTTCACGTTCACCCAACAGCCTGCACTTTGACAAACATTCACAATGGGAGCTGAAAACGTGAAGGTGTCTTGTTGTGGATTCTGGTTGAATTGTTTTACCATTTCATCCATGGAAATCGCCTTAGCACTATCAACCGCTGTAGGTCCATAATGCTTGAACGCTTCCTTCTCTGTTCCACAACTTTGAAGAATTAATCCAATACTTAAAATCGATGCGAAATACCTTCTCATTTTTCAAGGAAATTTTGATAGAAGTCTGCTAGTTGGTATGATTTTCCATCAACCAAAACCGTTTGAATTTGATTCGCAGATAAAAAACGTAAAATCACTCGACGTGATTCAGGTGTGTTAGAAACCATTTGAAACGTTGCAACGTGATTTTTTGAGTTAAAATCAACAAAGAAAAACGGCTCGTAATACTTTGCATAACTCGCTACGTCTTCTGGAGTCAATTGACTAGGTAATGTCACCTCGATTTTTCCGGAAATAACTCCTTCTTTCAAATTTTTAGATGATGGACAATTAGCCGTGTTTGCTGTTTGAGCGAAAGAAATTGAACCCGTTAAAAAGAAAAGGATTCCAAAAAGTACATGTTTCATAGCGAGATGGTTTAATATCGTATCGCTAATCTACAAAATATTTTGCAATTTTGAATCCAATGGCAAATTTATTAGCATACTTTGAACTCGGACGAATAGAAGGTGGCTGCGATGAGGCAGGTCGCGGTTGTTTAAGTGGGCCCGTTGTTGCCGCTGCCGTGATATTAGACCCTGCAAAACCAATCGCCGCACTAAACGACTCAAAGCAAATCAACGAGAAAAATAGGTTGCTTCTCCGAGATCAAATCATGAGTGAAGCCATTGCCTACGCCATCGGAATTGTGACCCACGAAGAAATTGACGAAATCAACATTCTCAATGCAAGTTTTTTAGCCATGCATCGTGCCGTGGACCAATTAACCGTTCAACCCGAATTTTTGCTCATCGATGGCAATCGCTTCAAAGCTTATCCCAACATTCCACACGCATGCATCATAAAAGGTGATGGAAAATACCAATCCATTGCCGCAGCATCGATTTTGGCAAAAACAAAAAGAGATGAAATCATGGAGCAATTACATGAAGAATTTCCTGTTTACCAATGGAAAAAAAACAAAGGATATCCGACTACTGATCATCGTTCAGCCATCGCCGAACATGGTCCAAGTCCGCATCACCGCATGACTTTTCGCCTACTTCCCGACAAAAGTCAACTTGTTTTATTCGAGTAAACATTCCCTTGTTAATTTAAATCGCTAAACGCATTCAGAGCACGGCGAATTCAAGCTAATTTTGAATAAATACGTGAAATGATGAAACGTTTGCTTCTTGCCATTTTTGGCTTGTTCATACTTACTTGGATTAGTTTTGTGTCCTATGACCTACTCCAAAAAGAAAATACCCATGATTTCAGAACATACTTTCACCATTCCGATGGAGCGATTTGGGCTATCCATCAACCCAATGAGGTAAGCTGGGATGACCATAACATTCAAACATTATCTCTGAACCAAGCACTGTACTCATCCATTTCCATTCGGATGAACGAACCATGCTCCTACATTTTTAGTGCAAAAAAAGTACATTTCCTTTTGGAAAAAAGAAGCTCGTGGTCAAAAAAAGAAATTCAAGAACTTTTTAAAAACGGTTTGTTCCCTTTCGAACTAGGGAAGTTAAATTCATTTGAATACGGTAAACTACACGGGATTTTTAAAGGGAATCAACTGTTAATTTACGATGGTGAACTTGCTGATCCAAATGAACATGTATTTCATCTAGACACAAAAGCAAGCTTGAGTCGTGTTGTTCTTTCTAAAGACCATCAAGGTGGACGAGTGAGCGACATGTACCTAAAAAAGGGCCGTATTTACACGTATACCAAAAGCGCCATCGGAAAGAACGCCATAAACGAAATTGATGACAGACGCATTTTCGCACATGTAGTTCCGTCCAATATCGATAGTTATTGCTTTTATGAACGATCATACTTGGCAAAGATGGATCCTGTTTTTGCTCATTCTGTCTTTTCAAAACAAATGATCTCTAACGGCGTTGTTTTTGTGACCAAAGACGACCGCTCTGCAGCCATTTTTGATTACCAAGAAGACTACAGCCCAATAGATATTCTAAATGAACATCTTCAAGTAGAAGGAACAAATGAACTTAGTTCCGAATACAAACACCTGCGCTTTGCAAAGTTGCTAGAGGAATTCGAGGATAGTAGTTCACAGAAGCCTTCCTTGCACATCGCCTTGATGGATGGATTTGCAGTAGTTTCAAGTTCGAAAGAATTCCTAGACTACGTCCTTTCTGAAGCAGAATTATCCAACACACTGTCTCAAGATGAAAGGAAAATTGCTCAGGTGTATGGAAACCTGCCAAAAAAAGTAGCCTTTCGAGATGTTTCCAAATCGAAGCAAAAAGCAGTGAGCGTCTACGGGAAAAAGATGTTGGAAACGAGCTGTCGCATCATTGATGTCGTTGATCGTAAAGAAAATAATAAAATAAAAGATTATTTCGTCATGAATCCGGGTGTGCGTGTGATCGACTTCGCGGCATTTCCAGAACGTGGCAATGTCATTGCGCTCACAGAAAACCACATGCTCGTTGGATACATAAATGGTTTGAAAAAATGGGAGAAACCATGTCCACAAGAGGTCCTTTCCATGCACCTCATAGACATGGGTCAATCGTATGTTTCTATTCAATTCGCTACAGAAACCCAACTCTTCGATAAAACTGGACGTCTTGTTTTTCGCATGAACTCACAAAACGACATCACTCCAAGCGCTTATTTCGCCAAAAACAAAATGGAGTTTGTGGTAGCAAATACGGATAAAAGTGTTCAATTACTTAGCGACAAAGGGACACTCATCAAACCCTTCCAAGTGAATGGAACGATAAAACAAATCGCTGTTACCACCCAAGCGAAAAAACCGATACTCGGCGTGCTCACCTCATCGATGTATTACACGATTGACCTAGAAAAACGCAAAACGCTGAGCAAATTGAACATCGATAGTACGTATTACCTCGTCAATACAGGAGTGGATTTGATCCCAACTTCCGTGCGAAATGCAAGCCTAACGATGATCAAAAATGGCAAGCCAACACAATTTTCTACAAAAAGCAACGTTAAACTGCTCGGGTCTTATCTGCTAAACAAGGAGTTAACGATTATTTTATCTCGCGGAAAAGAATTGTATGCGTATCAAAACGGAAAAATTATTTGGGAAAAAACGATTTCTGCACAAGAAATAAGTGGGTTAAGTATCCAAAAATCAAAAAATGGAACTCCCATCCTTTGTGTTCTTGATGCCCTTGAAAATGAATTGTATATATTTGACCAACTCGGACGCGCTAGTGACCAAAATGAACGCCATGGTGAAATGAAAGTACAAGTAAGCCCTTTCGGGTCTAACGCCTACTCCATCACAACGTTCTTAGGTTCCTACCTCATCCAATATACCAAGCAATAAACTATGAAAAAACTACTCATCTGCCTATCCCTATTTGCTGTTCAAGCAAAATTTCACGCACAGAGCTACCTCGGACTTGGATCTAGTAACTATGCCGGTGTTATTGGAAATCAAGTGAATCCCGCAAGCTTCGTTGATGGAAGATATAAATTTGATATGTTGTTGTTCGGGACCAACATGAATGTTTACCAAAATTTTGGATACTTCGATGCAAATGCCATGCGTGCTGCGCAAGGTGGAAATGGATACGGCTGGTACAAGTCATTTTCAGATCCAAACATTCTAAATGCTTGGTCTAAACCAGATTCTAGTTTTATTGATCGTTTCGTGGTGCACAACTACGATGAAACCTCCACGAAAACACTTGGAGCGAACATCAATTTTCAAGTGGATCTGTTGAACACGATGTTCCATATCAACGAGAAAACAGCAATAGGCTTTAATGTTCGAAATAGAACCATCGTCAATGTAGATAACATGGATCCGAAACTGGCAGTGTTAGCAGAAGATGGCTTAGAACACCCGAGTTTATGGAATGCGGTTTACAACGAACAACTATTCAACATAAACTATATGACTTGGTCAGAAGTTGGATTCAACTATTCTCAAGTTTTAATCGATAACGACGAACATTTCTTGAAAATAGGTGTCGCGCCAAAAGCGTTACTCGGACACGCAGCCGCGTATGTACACACAGATGACTTCTCCTATAATTTAGTCAATGAAGATACTTCACAATATTTAACAGGTACCTTTGATTACGGTTACTCCAACAACATTAATGGAATTATTAATAACGGAATGGCTGGGAGCAACCCAACTTTTTCAGACCTTATCGATCCATCGTCGAAATTAGGCTTTGGATTGGATATCGGAGCTGTATACGAATGGCGTCCAAACTATGCGAAATTCAAATATGACATGGACGGCGAAACAAATTTATGGCGTCGAGATGAAAATAAATACAAATTACGCGCTGGATTTTCCATTGTAGATATGGGAAGCATGAAATTTACTAAAGGTGGCTTAAGCCGCAATTTCGCAGTCAACACTTCAAATTTATTTAACCTACAAACGTTTAATACTGCAACTAATTTGGAAGGATTTGATGGTGTTATCGATAGCCTTATCAACCAATCCACTGCAGCTGGCAACCAAGAATGGGTATCCCTTCAAGATCCATCTCAAACGTTTAGAATGCGTACGCCAACGGCAGTAAGTTTACAATTTGACTATCAGATTTGGAAAGGATTCTACATCAACGCAACTTCCATGGTGAATGTAATCCCGCAAGGAAAGGATACCAAAGTGAAAACGGCGAATCAGTTCTCCATCACTCCTAGTTTTGACAGTCCATACTTCGGTGTTTACATGCCTATTTCTATGAATCAATACAGTGGAATGAAATATGGTTTAGCAACGCGTATCGGACCACTCATCATAGGAATTACCGATATGAAAACGCTTTTGGCGAAAAACGACGTAAGTGGAATTGAATTGTATGCTGGTGCACGTTTTCCAATCCTGTATCACCGAGTAAAAGACAAGGACAACGACAAGGTTTCGAATCGAAAAGACGAGTGTAAAGATGTTCCAGGAACCTGGGCATTTAAAGGGTGTCCGGATACAGACAATGATGGAATTCCTGATTCAGATGATGAGTGCATCAATGAACCTGGCACGGCTGAATTCAAGGGATGTCCAGATACAGACGGAGATAAAATCATCGACAAAAAAGATGCGTGTCCAGATGTTGCTGGATTAAAAGAATACAAAGGTTGTCCAGACACAGATGGAGACAAAATCATCGATTCTGAGGACGCTTGTCCAACCGTTGCAGGTTTGCTTGCACTCAAAGGTTGTCCAGATCGCGATGCTGACGGTATTCCAGATGCGGAGGATGCGTGTCCTGACAATGCTGGACCAAAAGAAAACAAAGGGTGTCCGGATAAAGACGCTGACGGAGTTTATGACTTCATCGATGAATGTCCAGATGTCGCTGGTCCACAAGAAAATCGTGGTTGTCCATACAAAGACGGAGACAACGATGGAATCTTAGACAAAGATGATGAATGTCCGACATTAGCTGGACCTGCCGCAAATAAAGGTTGTCCGTATAAAGACAGTGACAAAGATGGACTTCTTGACAAAGACGATGATTGTCCAAACACACCTGGACCAAAATCAAACAAAGGGTGTCCTGTGATTGAACAAGCCATCATTGAAGTATTGAAAACAGCATTTGACAACTTAGAGTTTGAAGTGTCAAAAGACGTCATTTTAGAGGGGTCGAAAGTATCTTTAAGTGAGTTAGCTGAAGTCTTGAAGAAAAAACCAACGTGGAAACTAGAAATTACTGGACATACCGATAGTCAAGGTGACGACACAGCAAACATGTTACTTTCCAAAAAACGTGCTGAAGCAGTGAAAGCGTACCTCGTTACACAAGGAATCGATGTTACACGCATAAACACACTGTATTTTGGTGAAACAAAACCTATTGCACCAAATGACACACCAGAAGGACGTCAGAAAAACAGACGTGTGGAAATGAAGGTGGTGTTCGATTAAAAAGAACCAATCGAGAAAGTGAAAAGAAAAGGAGGGTTTCGACCCTCCTTTTTTCATATTAAGGAAATGTTAATTGTTGTATGCATTCTATTAACATAACCTTAACTTTTGATTAATTTACGGATTAAAGTGTCGGCGTTCCTTTGCATCGTGAATTAAACCCGATTTATGATGACCTATTTTCGCTTTTTTACCTTATTAATTTTCAGTTCTATTCAACTCATTTCCCTTGCTCAATCGGGAAGCATCTCTGGAGTGATTAAGGATAAAAACACTAACAATCCAATAGAATCTGCCAAAGTTATGTTGATGGGAGTTAACAAACTGGCTATTTCCGATGCTACCGGTGCATTCTCATTCCCTTCTGTTGAACCAGGAACCTATGCAATGGAAGTGCGATACATGGGTTATACGTCTCAAAAAGTGGAAAACATCATCGTTAAATCTGGGGGGGAAACTGAGGTGAATGTTGACATGGACAACGCAACCAAAACAGAAAAAGATGTGAGGGTTAAATTTCAGACAAAGCCGAAAGGAGATGCGGAAATTACTAAAATGCAGTTGAATCAAGGTGGACTTGTAGACGGAATCAACAAAAACACCTTTATCAAAACACCAGATGCGCGTGTATCAGATGTCTTTAAACGTATCAGTGGGGCAAGTGTTCAGGATAATAAATTTGTTGTTGTACGTGGATTAAGTGACCGATACAACTTCGCCTTAATAAATGGCGCATCATTACCAAGTACCGAAAGTGATCGTAAAGCTTTTGCATTCGATATTTTCCCATCCAACATGTTGGAGAACCTTTTTGTCATGAAAAGCGCAACACCTGAACTTCCTGGAGAATTTGCCGGCGGAGTTATTGATATCAAAACATTAGAGCCACGTGATGAGGCCTTTCAAAACATCCAAATTGGTGGTGCTTATAACACCCTATCTACCTTCAAAAACTTCAAAACGTATGCGAGTGGAAACTCAGACATTTTCGGTTTGGGATCGAATACGCGTCAATTACCAGAAGGACTTCCATCCACGGCTGAATTTAACGCATTAACAAGTGACCAAAAGGCTGCTTTCGCGAAATCTATTCCAAACTCATGGGGCGCAATTAACATGACGGCAATGCCTAATTTAAGTTTACAATATTCCATTGGAAATATGTTTACCTTAAAAAACAAACAAAAATTCGGTTACGTTTTTGCTTACTCTTACACCAATAACTTTCAGTTCAATTATGTAACGAGAAGAGAATTTGAGGAGCAAGCGACAGGAGTTGTGACGAAGAATGAATTACGTGACAGTGCGTATACACAATCCGTATTAAATACAGGGATGCTTAATTTGAAATATCAGTTGAATCCAAAAAATGACATTCAATTGAAAACACTTTATTCAATCAGCGCAGATGACAAAGTGAATACAAGAACTGGAAAACGCGACATGGACGTAGAATCAGTTTATAATGAGAAATCTACGAATATCTGGTATACTCAGAACAACCTTTTAAGTACTCAGTTAATTGGAAACCACAGCATCAAAGAAAAAATCAAAGTTTCTTGGAATACTGGAATCAGCGACATTTCTCGTCAAATTCCTTTCCTAAGAAGAACGGTTTACCAACAGGTAGATACAACCTTGCCTTACTTTGCCGTGATTCAAGCGAATGATATTTCTACATTAGGTGCCGGAAACATGTTCTGGTCTAATTTAGATGAGCGCATCTACAGCGGACGATATGACGGTTCTTACCAACTTGGAAATGAAGATTCAAAAAATTTCTTAAAAGCGGGTGGAATGCATCAATACAGAACACGTTCATTCGACGCACGAAACCTTGGATTCAGTAAATTAGACCCAACAGGAAGTTCAAGCTTCAACTCAAACCTACTTCTTTTACCTGAAGATCAAATATTCGGAGCTGAAAATCTTGGGTTAATGGCTGATGGTCAAGGTGGATTCAAACTAGAAGAAGGAACAAATGTAGATGATAGCTACCAGGCATCATCCTTTTTAAATGCTGGATACGCAATGGTCGATGCACGTCTATTCAGTAAATTAAGAATCGTAACTGGTGCTCGCTTGGAATCGTACAACCAACAATTCCACTACATTGAATTCGGTTCTAACGCCCAAAAAGACCTCGACACAACAGTTGTGGACATTTTACCTTCCATCAACTTAACATATAGCTTCACAAAACGCTTCCAATTCAGAGCAAGTGCATCAAGAACATTGTCTCGTCCTGAATTCCGTGAACTTGCACCATTTACGTTTTATAACTTCTTAAATGACAATTTAACATCCGGAGATCCAAAATTACAACGCGCACTTATTAATAATTACGATGCGCGTTTAGAATACTTTCCTGGTGAAGGACAAGTGATTAGTGCTTCTGGATTCTATAAAGATTTCCAAAATCCGATCGAATTAATCTTGCGTACAGGTACTTCCGGAACACCAGAATTATACTACCGAAATGTTGGTGCCGTTAAAAGTTACGGAGCGGAGATTGAATACCGAATGAAATTGGATTTCTTGAGCAAAGACACAAGCTCATTTTGGAAAAACTTTACGTTCTACACCAACGCTTCGCTTATTCATTCTCAAGTTGATTTGAGTGATGTATCCGGACAAGAAGAATATCCTAACTCATCTCGACCAATGCAAGGACAATCACCGTTCATTATTAACGCGGGTATTTTCTACTCGAATGAGAATGCATTGAATGTGAGTTTATCATACAACCTAGTCGGACAACGCATTGCCATCGCAGGAAGTATTCAAGAACCAAGCGTTTGGGAAAATGGCCGAAATGTATTAGACTTCCAGATCTCTAAAACATTCAAGGATAAATATGAAGTGAAATTAAATGTGAAAGATGCCTTGGCTCAAGATTTAGTATTCTTCCAAGACATTAATAAAAATCAAAAATATGACAAGGGTGTAGACAGCGCTTGGCAAGAAATTACATTTGGTCAAACAGTTAGTTTGTCTTTGAAATACAAGTTCTAATTCCCTGTTAACGATCTATTTATAAAAAGCGGCTTAGGTCGCTTTTTTTTGTTTGTTAACATTGAAACAATTTCCTTAACAAACTCTTAAAGTAGAATTAAGGGTCCAATAACGTAAGGCCTTTGATTCCATCGGAACTTTGTCTCGATAAAAAAAATTAAGAATTATGAAAAAAAGTTATTTACTCTGCGCAGCATTACTTGCGAGCACTATGTTAAGTGCGCAAGATGCATTTTGGTCTGTGACCAACTACAAAGGTGCCTTTCCGGTAACCGACAACACACCGGCTACTGACTGGACATCAGGATGGACGAACTTCGACCCTGAAAACACAGTTTATCCAGCCACAACAACGACTGTTTCTACTGATATCACAACCAATACAACTTGGAGTGGTGTAGTTTTATTACAGAATAAAGTATATGTTAAAAATAATGCAACGTTAACGATTGCACCAGGAACAATTATTCGTGGTGATAAATTAACACAAGCAACATTAATCATTACACGCGGAGCGAAAATTAACGCAAACGCAACAGCAAGTAACCCAATCGTATTTACTTCAAATGAAGCCGTTGGTGCTCGTAACGAAGGTGACTGGGGTGGACTTGTTATCTTAGGTCTTGCGAAAAACAACCAACCAGGTGGTGTCGCAAACATTGAAGGTATTGTTCCAACAACAGATACACAATTCGGTGGAAACTTTGATACAGATAATTCAGGAATCATTAAATACGTTCGTATTGAGTTCGCTGGTATCGCTCTAGAGCCAAACAAAGAAGTAAACGGAATTACTTTTGGTTCAGTAGGAAGCGGTACAGTGGTAGATAACGTTCAAGTTTCTTTCAGTGGAGATGATTCATACGAGTGGTTTGGTGGAACAGTAAACTGTAAACACATCATAGCCTACAGAGGATTAGATGATGATTTCGATACAGACTTTGGTTACAGAGGAAAAGTTCAATTCTTCTTGTCCATTCGTGACAAAGACATGTTTGATGCTCCTGGTGATTCTAATTCATTTGAATCAGATAACGATGCAGCTGGATCAACCGCTCAACCGAAAACAGCTCCAATTTTCTCTAATGGTACCATCGTTGGTCCAAAAGGAAATGGAACCATTGCTTTGCCAATTGGTGAGAAATTCGAAAAATCTTTCCGTTTGAGAAGAAACACAGCTACGTCTGTATTCAACACATTAACAACTGGATGGGAAAAAGGACTTTCTATCGAAGGAACAGCAGTGGTAAATAACGTGAACGGTGACACATTGGTTTTCGCTAACAACAACACTGTTAACTACGCAAACAACACGAATACCATCTACAACGCTGGAACAAGTGGTGGTGCTGCTTCAACGGCTGCATTCTACAACTCTTTCTGGGGTGCAGATGGAAATGACTCTACACAAACTATCGCTCAAATCAACTGGGTGAATTTATTCACTGCTTTAGGTGTTACTCCAGATGCTCGTTTGGGTGCAGGTTCAGTGGCTGGTTCAGGTGCAAACTTTGTGCATCCTAAATTCTACAGCGTTGCCATTCCAACAACAAGTGCAGCTTCATACACATACTGTGCTGGAGCTACTGCTTCTGCTTTAACAGCAAATGCTTCTTTAGGTAACACACTACGTTGGTACACACAATCAACAGGTGGAACATTTACGACAACTGCTCCAACTCCTGCAACGACAACTGCTGGTTCATTTACGTATTATGTAAGTCAAGCTAACGTAAACAATGACGAAAGTCAACGTATCGCAATTACTGTTACTGTTAACGCTTTACCTTCAACACCTGTGATTACTGCAAATGGAGCAACAACATTCTGTACGGGTGGTTCAGTTGACTTGACTTCAAGTGCTACAACTGGAAACGTTTGGTCGACAACAGCTACTTCATCTTCCATTACCGTAACTAGTTCTGGTTCTTACTCCGTAACGGTAACTGATGTAAACGGATGTGCTGCAACTTCTGCTGCAACTACCGTGAACGTCTCTAACGCTCCAGCTCCAACAATCAACGCAACAGCAACTCAAGCTTGTGAAGGAGATGTGGTAACAATTACCGCTTCAACTTCGGATAGCTACTTATGGTCAACAGGTGCTACGACTCAAAGTATCGATGTAACAGCAACTGCAACTAACGTAAACGTGGTAACAACAAATGCAAATGCATGTAACGGTGTTGGTGCTTCTGCTCCAATTACAGTAACATTCAATGCAACTCCAACAGCAGCTGGAACAATGACATTAGTTGGAAACGTTGCGACTTTTACCAATACATCAACAGGAGCTACTTCTTACTCTTGGGATTTCGGTGACTTCACAAACTCATCTGCTACTGCACCAGCTCACGCTTATGCTGTGAACGGATCATACACAGTAGTGTTAACAGCGATCAATGGTAACTGTACTGATACAACAATCTTCTTAGTTGATGTAACAGTTGGATTAAACGAAGTTGAAACAAGCTCAAACTTGACAATCTTCCCGAATCCAGCTAACGAAACAGTAAACGTTTCTTTTGAACAAAACACAAATGACCTTATCCAAATCGAATTAATCGATGCAACTGGTCGCGTTATTGCACAGAATCAATCCATCGAAATTGGAACAAATAATGTTTCTTTCAATGTAACGACTCTTTCTTCTGGATTCTACACAGTTCGTTTGACTAACGCAAACGGTTCTGAGAATCAGAAATTAATGATTCAAAAATAATCTCACTTACGGCTGCTAAACTTCGGTTTAGCAGCCTTTTTTTATCCCTATGGAAAACGCGAAAGGACATACCATTTTAATCGTTGATGATGAACCAGATATTCTTGAGTTCCTTTCCTACAATATCCGTAAAGAGGGATTTAAAGTGTATGTGGCTTCAAACGGACAAGAGGCCTTGCGCATTGTTCAACAAATAAATCCATCCTTGATTCTGTTGGATGTGATGATGCCCTTGATGGACGGAATTGAAACCTGTCAAATCATTCGAAAGGACTTAAATCTAAACCAACCTATAATTGCTTTTTTAACTGCGCGCACCGAGGACTACGCTCAAATCGCAGGTTTTGAAGCAGGAGCGGATGATTACATCAATAAACCCATCAGACCAAGATTGTTATTGAGTAAAATTGATTCCTTGCTCAGAAGAACAAAGAATTCAGAAAAACATATTGAATCAACCATTCAAATTGACCGAGACCGATTCCTAGTGATCGTAAACGGAGAATCTTTGACATTACCCAAAAAGGAGTTTGAACTCCTCGAATTACTTGCCAGCAGACCCGGAAAGGTATTTAATCGGGATCAAATTCTTTCAGTTGTTTGGGGGAATGAAACCATTGTTGGTGAAAGAACCATCGATGTTCATATCAGAAAATTGCGTGAAAAGCTTGGAGATGACTATATTCGCACTATAAAAGGTGTCGGATATACCTTCAAGGATAAATGAAAACAGCAAGACCAAGCATTTTAATTTTTTACGGAAGTTTAGCATTCATGCTCTTGAGCTTCCTATTTACCCTCCTTGTTCATAATAGCATCCTTACTTTGAGTACAAACCTCATCATTGCTATTCCTGTTTTTTCTGGTGGAGTTGCTTACCTCGTTTTCTATTTCCTGCTAAAAGGATTTATTCAATACCGACTTTCCCTCATCTACCGATCGATTCAGATCAAACAACCAGAGAACATCACCTTCGCTAAATCCATTGATTCCCTCATGGAGGACGCCGAAAAGAATGTGGCAGAGTGGAAAGAAAATAGCAGCATTGAAATCTCTAAACTTAAAGAGCAAGCCGAATTCCGAAAAGAATTTCTTGGCAATTTAGCCCATGAACTTAAAACACCCGTATTTTCAATTCAAGGGTATTTGCTCACCCTACTCGATGGCGGACTAGAAGATCCAACGGTCAATCGAGCTTTTCTAGAAAGAGCATCGAAATCAACAGATCGCATTACAGGAATTCTGGAAGACCTCGATCAAATTACGCGCATGGAAACGGAGAATCTGCGTCTCGAAATTCGGTCATTTGACATCATAGAATTATTGAAAGAATCCTTCGATTCATTCGAACTCATCGCCAAAGAAAAAAATTACCAATTACTTTTTGAGAAAACATTTACATCAAAATATGTAAACGCTGACCGAAATAAACTCGGACAAGTATTCACAAACTTGATTTCTAATGCCATCTCATACGGAAAGGATAATGGGATTTTACTTGTTTCCATTTTGGATATTAATGATCACTACCTGCTAGAGTTTAAAGATGATGGTCCGGGAATTGAACCTCATCACCTGTCGCGCTTATTCGAACGCTTTTACCGCGTGGAAAAAAGTAGAAACCGAAACGAAGGAGGATCTGGACTAGGTCTCGCCATCGCAAAACACATCGTCGAATCTCACGGTCAATCGATCCAAGTGAAAAGTCAAGTCGGAATCGGAACAACGTTCGTCTTAACCATGGAGAAAAGTAAAAATACAGGTCCAGTAAGCTCACGTGGCATTCCTTTGAAATAATTAGCCGGATTTTATTCCTACCTTTATTTCCCAGTGCTTTCAACATGAGTTCATCCGAAAAACAAGTCTTCACACTTAAACAAGTCGTTCAGTCTATTCAAAAGACCATCGAGGAACGGTATTCAACGAATTATTGGGTGAAAGCAGAAATGCATAAGATGAATCGCTACCCTAGTGGACATGCATTTCCAGAACTGGTTCAAAAGGAAGACGGGAAAATCGTCGCTCAAATTACGGGGACTATATGGAAGCAACAGCTCGAACGAATCAATGAAGCCTTTATTCGTGTCGTGAAAGAACCACTCCAAGATGGCAAAAACCTCTTGCTTCTGGTGAAAATAAATTACCACCCAACCTTCGGACTCACACTCCAAATTTTAGACATCGATCCCTCCTACTCTCTCGGTGAATTACAGCGCGAACGTGAGGAAACCTTGAAGAAACTAGAAGCTCTTCAATTAATCAATTCGAATCAATCCAAAGAATTTCCACTGCTACCAAAACGAATTGCCATCATTTCTGGGGATTCGAGTAAAGGACTATCAGATTTTTACCAAGTTCTGCAAGAAAATCCATACAATTATTTCTTTGAGACGACACTTTTCGAAGCCTACGTTCAAGGCGACCTAGCAGTGAATTCGATTGTCAATGCCTTGGAAAAAATCAAAGAAAATATTGACCAATTTGATGTAGTCGTGATCGTCCGTGGTGGTGGTGCCGAAGTCGGAATGACCTGTTACAATCATTTTGATCTGTGTAAATCCATTGCCTCTTTCCCGATTCCAGTACTCACCGGTATTGGACACTCCACGAATTTAACCGTTGCCGAGCTGGTAGCCTTTCGAAATGCCATCACGCCAACAAAACTTGCTGAGTTCTTGGTCATGACGTTTCGGGAATTTGACTTGGAAATTCAACAACTCACTCAACAACTTTTCCTAGAAAGCGAGCGTTTACTCGCGATGAAACACCAGAAACTCGTTGCCCGAGCAAATGGACTCACCCAAGTGGTGCAAAAAAGAGTCCGGAATGCGAAGGAACGTTTTTTATCCCTCCAATTTCAAGTACAGCATCAAAGCAGAAGTCAATTGGTTAAGCACCAACAATCGATTGAAAACCAAGAAACGCGCTTGAAACCTCAAGTTCAATTTTTCTTGGAAAAACAAACGCAAAAATTACAGCAATTGGAAGAAAAAGTACATTTTTTAGATCCTATTCATGTACTCAAACGTGGTTACAGCATCGCGCGAATCAATGGAAAAGCGATTGATGAACATGTACTCATTCCCGTGGATGCAGAACTCGAAACACAAACAGTTCAAGGAACTATTTCGTCAAAAGTTACTTCGGTATCTAGAAAACCTTAATGCGTTCGGGTCATTGATTCCGGAACGCAAATGATAAAGTCTGCGCGTCCAAGGTGTTCTTTGTCCAGTTTACGTACATCCTCTTGTGTGACCGTGGAAATGGTTAAAACACGAATGTTTACTTGTTTTTGTTGAACATACCACAAAATTCCTTGGTGGAAATCGGAATGAAAGGCTCCGTTAAAATGCAAATGAACACTTCCTTCTTTTCTTCCCGGATTCGCCATGATAAATTGTGCCATCGTTGCATCTTTAAATGCTTGCGACTCCACCATGTTCATACCCATGTTTACACCCATATGTCCACCCATTGTGTAAACTTCTTTGTATTGAGAAAGCGCCGTGTCTACGATGAAATCAATCGGCGCCATTTGCGATTTGATCGTCAAACTTAAGGTGTCTAAAGCTTTTCGTCCCTTTTTGAACAAAAGTGACGCATATTTTCGCTGCACATTGGACGCCACACAAAATAATTTATTCGTTTTGGCGAAGTCGATGATTGGCGCATAATCCGTTTCGTAATTTGGCCAAAGCCGCATCGTATCTTTAAACTGCTTCGCTGTTAAATTCCCGAGTAAATATTGACTAAGTAACTCCTGTTGGTCCTGCTCAAACATCTCAAATCCCAATTGCAAGTTTGAGCCAACTTCCGCATACATTTCTTTCGTTAATTCCAATTGCAACCAATGCGAAATTGGATTATCGTGAAACTCTCCAAATAAAACAAGCTCTTTATTTTCGGTGGATTCAACTAGTTTTTCAAATGTTGTTTTCTTACCATTGGCGGTGTAAATGACATATGCTGGTTTGTCTTGAGAAAAAAGTTGGCTTGTCTGAAACAAACACATGAGGATAAGGATAATACTAAGTTGTTTCATTTGAAAGGATTAAGATTTGTTCGACTAAATTTAATATATTTGGTACAACCCAAGCTTATAATTGTGAAATCTTTCTTAAATATTTCGTGTTTGTCCTTTGTTCTTGCAGCCGCATTCTCGTCGTATGCACAAGGATTTCAAGTCAATTTTCAGGGACAAAAACAACAAGGAATGGGATGCGCGGGAACAGCATTAAATGTAGATGCTTCCAGTTTGTTTTTTAATCCGGGGGCGAGTGCTTTTGCGAATAAATCAGAAGTGAACCTCGCTGGAACGCCCATTTTTGCACATGTCCTTTACACTGATTCAGCAACACAAACGAGTTATCGCACGCAAAATCCTGTTGGAACTCCCTTTTCTGCCTACGGACTTTACCGATGTAAAAAATCTTTGGAACCACTTTCATTCGGACTAGCTATTTACACACCTTTTGGGAGCACGGTGCAGTGGGAACCGAATTGGATTGGACGTTTCGCACTCACAAGACTTTCGTTAAAAGCCATTTTCATCCAACCAACTTTTTCCTATCGCATCAGTGAACGACTCGGAATTGGTGCTGGATTTGTCATCAGTAAAGGAAGTGTGAACCTACAAAAAGATATTCCTGTTCAAGACAGCCTAGGAAATTATGGCCATGCAGAACTCGCAGGAAAAGCCATTGGTTTTGGATACAACGCAGGCATTCTTTACCATGTGAACGAACGATTTTCCATGGGATTAACCTAC
>Ga0102875_1000062_pt1 | contig 49497 bp, 43 predicted proteins | sample Colrivmet1547B02_FD_78185 | JGI IMG/M metagenome (GOLD analysis project Ga0102875, IMG submission 78185) | Estuarine microbial communities from the Columbia River estuary - metaG 1547B-02 | ecosystem: Environmental > Aquatic > Marine > Intertidal zone > Estuary | place: USA: Columbia River... | reverse complement strand
TCCGATCTTTGGCGCACCAGATTAGGAGTAATACTTCCAATGCGGGGTTTTCGCCTAGCCAATTGAGTTCGTAGTCGTTGCAAAATCTCTTGTAAATACGATGCAGTTGCGGTCGGACCTGCTCAATATCAACCCCAACGGATTGACTTTGGTGATGGATTAAAACGGTGTAATCGCCGGCGTGGCTGTGATTGATGTGCGCGATGGCTGGCGAAAGCAGGGGTTTGCCGTGTTCTGAAAATTGGAGGGCGTGATAAGGGAATTGGGTGGCAATGAGATTTCGGGCCGATAGTTTATGTTTTGAGCCTTCTTCGTAGGTCAGGATGTCAAATGCATCGCCCCAAATTTGGTTGTACATTTGTGCCAATTGGTCGCGGGATTCGGTGATTTGCCAGCGGGAAAGCTGAGCGCCGGAATCGCAGGTCCAGGATAAATCTATTGGCATGGGCGCAAAGATAACGGTAAAAGAATATACGCAATTGGAAGGACATAAACAAGGGGTTTATGCGCTTTTGAATCTGCGTGGGAGTTCGGTTATTGTGAGTGCCGGCGGTGATGGTGCTGTGGTGAAATGGGATTTGGATGAGAACGGGCCGGTGCGAATGAATCCAGAGCCAAGTGTGGCCGGGGTGTTATTTGCGCAATTGCCGGAGCCGGTTTTTTGTTTGATGGAGGGGTTGGATGGTGTGATTTGGGCCGGAACGCAAGGCGGTTCGGTTTTTAAGTTGGTGTCGGGTGAAGCGCCTCGGATGATTAAGTTGGGCACGAGTTCAGTGTTTTTTATATCGCGGTGGATGGACGGTAGGATTGCAGTGGGTTTGGGCAGCGGCGAACTGGTTTTTTTGGACGATGAATTGCAGTTGTTGGATCGAGTATCATTGGGGAAGAAGAGTCTGCGTTGTTGTTTGGGCGACAGGGGTTTGATTGGCGGCAGCGATGGTTTGATTTGGCGTTTGGATGCGCAGGGTAATATTCTGGCTGGTTGGGAGGCGAATAGTCCTTCGGTCTTTTGTTTGGCCGAGGATTCCCAAGGTGATATTGTGAGTGGGGGAAGGGATGCGTTGTTGATGTGGATGGGAGAGGATGGTGGACTAAAGCAGGAGGTAAAGGCGCATTTGTTCACGATTCATACTTTGGCGGGATCTGACCTGGGGTGGTTGGCCACTGGGAGTATGGACAAGACGGTTAAGGTTTGGGATAGAAATAGTGGGGCGTTGTTGAAGGTAATTGATCGGGAGAAATATCCCAGCAGAGGGCATTCACATTCTGTGAATGCCCTCTGCTGGGTGGGACGCTTGCTTGCAAGCGCCGGCGACGACAAAATCATCCGCATTTGGGAAGTTTCTGTTTGATCCATAATTTGGACTCCAACAAAATTTGTGGAACATCCGCATGATTCATGTTCTCTATCAAGATGACAAATGTCCTATTTTCGCAATCGGGTAAGGGGTAATTTTACATGGAATTATCAAGGAAAATCATGAAAAAACTCAAGTGGATTTTTATGCTGCAATTCGCAGCCCTCAGTTTGTCGTCTCAAGCGCAAGTGAATCAATCTGCTACACCCGATGAAGAGGAAGAAATCGCATCGCCCAAAGACAGTACAAGAAGAAAAATCGTAAAGCTTCCGCCGCTGCCAAGTATTCCCAAAAAGGTTCTTTCGGCCCAGGATTCTATTGCCCAAATGAATCACCATAGCTCACGATACATCTTTGCGCCGTCTGCCTATCCAATAAGAAAAGGATCGTTTTACTACCAAAACTATGATCTCCTTTTGAATGATATTCAGGTGGGAATCACCGATAATTTCGGAATGGGGATTGGTTACGCTTTTCCGCTTTTCATGTACGTGACCCCTAAATATTCGATGCCTTTACGGAAAAATCATACGGTGGCCGTTGGCGATATCGCCGCGTTTAGCGTGTTTACCAAAGCGAGTAATACGGTGTGGTTGAATACGCTGTACGGCATGTATACGCTGGGTAGTACCAAAAATAATATCAGTTTGGGTCTGGGGATATTGCAATCGAGCGATTTGGATGGCAATCACGCGGTGACAAACCTGTCGGGCATGTACAGCATCACCCCGAATTTCTATTTTGTGGGTGAGGCGTGGTTTAATAATCGGGTTCGACAGTTTACATCGTCTTACACAGATTATGTATACGATGATACGAAGATGGACTATGTGGCAAAAAATATTGGGGTTGATGCGAATCTGCGTCGCAGTACCTTGTTCACGTCGTTGCAATTCAGAATCATCGGACACAAACAAAGAACTACGGCTTGGTCGTTTGGTGTGAGCAGCTACTGGGAGCGTGGCGATCAATATCCTTACAATGCCACCGTGCCCGTTTGGGATAAAACGCCAGGTCAGGTGAGTTACGAAAATCAATCCTTCGTGATGGGTCCTACGAACAAATTCTATTTCATTCCGTCGTTTACCTATGTGAAAAAGATTGGCGACATGAATGATGTTTCGCGGTAACCGTATTTGATTCGATGAATTGGATCGTAAGTTGATTTTCAGCATTCGCTTGGCGGCTTCTGTGTAACGACTTAATTATTTATATTTGCCTTTCTATTATGATATTATCAGATCAACGCATCCTGGACGAAATTGAATTGGGGACCATCAAGATTGAACCCTACGATCGTAACTGCTTGGGCAGTAATAGTTATGATGTCCATTTGGGTAAGCATTTGGCCCTTTACGTGGATGCCGAGCTCGATGCGAAAAAACACAACACCATCGCTCACTTTGATATTCCTGAAGAAGGCTTTTTGTTGATGCCGGATCAGTTTTATTTGGGTGTTACTCTAGAATATACCGAAACCCATGCCCATGTCCCGTTCTTGGAAGGCAAGAGCAGTACAGGTCGTTTGGGGATTGATATCCACGCCACTGCCGGTAAAGGCGATGTGGGGTTCTGTGGCAACTGGACCTTGGAAATCTCTGTTAAAAAGCCAGTTAGGGTCTATGCAGGCATGCCCATCGGTCAATTGATTTATTTCCCCGTTCTCGGTGAAATTTTGGTTCCTTACAATAGTAAGAAAAATGCTAAGTACGCAGGTCAGCCCAATCGTCCCGTGGAAAGCATGATGTGGAAGAACAACTTCTGATGTCGTATCTTTGCGGTACGGATGAGTAACCCAGAGATTTTCGAAAAAGTCATTTCCCATTGCAAAGAGTACGGTTTCGTATTTCCTTCCAGTGATATTTATGGTGGATTAACCGCGGTCTATGATTACGGTCAAAACGGTGTTGAATTGCGCAATAATTTGCGTCAGTACTGGTGGAAATCCATGACCCAGCTCAATCAGAACATCGTTGGGATTGATGCAGCCATTTTCATGCATCCCAAAGTGTGGAAGGCCAGCGGTCACGTGGATGGGTTTAGCGACCCGATGATCGACAACAAGGACAGCAAGAAGCGCTATCGTGCAGATGTGCTGCTCGAGGATCATCAGGAGAAAATCAGACAGAAAATCGACAAGGAAATCGACAAGGCGGCCAAGCGATTTGGTGAGACTTTTGATGCGGCGATGTATCGTACCACCAACCCCAGGGTGATGGAATACCAAGCCCAGATTGATCGCATCGATGCGGTGATGAAGGAAGGTTTGGAGTCGGGCAACCTCGCGATGATCAAAGAATTGATTGAATCGGAAGGCATTGTTTGTCCGATGAGTGGCTCTCGCAATTGGACCGATGTACGTCAGTTTAACTTGATGTACAGCACCCAAATGAGTGCAACGGATGCCGGCGAAGACAGTTTGTATCTGCGTCCTGAAACCGCCCAAGGGATTTTCGTCAACTTTTTGAATGTGCAGAAAACCGGTCGCATGAAATTGCCTTTTGGTATCGCCCAAACAGGAAAAGCGTTTAGGAACGAGATTGTGGCGCGACAGTTCATCATGCGGATGAAGGAGTTTGAGCAAATGGAGATTCAGTTTTTCTGTAAGCCCGGCACTGAATTAGAATTTTACGAGTTTTGGAAGGCGCAGCGCTTGAAGTGGCATAAGGCTTTGGGTACTGCGGACGCGAAATATAGATACCACGACCACGTAAAGTTGGCTCACTACGCCAATGCTGCGGTGGATATTGAATACGATTTTCCGTTTGGATTTAAAGAGGTGGAGGGGATTCACTCTCGCACCGATTTCGATTTGACCAAGCACGAGGAGTTTAGTGGCAAGAAGTTGAGATACTTTGATCCAGAAACGAACGAAAGTTTTGTCCCCTATGTGGTTGAGACATCGATTGGATTGGATCGTTTGTTTTTGTTGACGATGTGCGAGGCGTTTGCCGAGGAGGATGTGGATGGAGACATCCGTACGGTGTTGAAGTTACACCCAGCCATCGCCCCGGTGAAAGCGGCCATTTTGCCCTTGGTGAAGAAGGATGGATTGCCGGAGTTGGCGGAGCAGATTTACAATGAATTGCGCTTGGATTACAACGTATATATCGAGGATAAAGACAGCATCGGAAAGCGCTATCGCCGGATGGATGCCATTGGAACGCCTTTTTGTATTACGGTGGATCACGACAGTTTGGCCAATCAGGATGTAACGGTGAGGTATCGCGATACGATGGAGCAAAAGCGTGTGAAAATTGCTGATTTGGGCAGTTTATTGCATGCCGAAGTGAATATGAGTACCCTTTTGAAACAATTGTTATAATTACAAATTAGTTTAAAATCAAACCATGAATACTGTAGAAAAATTCTCATTTGCCGGCGAAAAAGTTTTGGTTCGCGTTGATTTTAACGTGCCTTTGGACGCTGAATATAACATTACAGACGATTCTCGTATGAGGGCGGCATTGCCAACCATCAAGAAGATTTTGGGCGATGGGGGTTCTGTGATATTGATGAGTCATTTGGGTCGTCCAAAAGAGGGTCCAACCGAGAAGTATTCTTTAAAGCACTTGGTTTCGCATTTGTCGGAATTGGTAGGCGTTGGCGTTCGCTTTGCATCGGATTGTATTGGTGAGGAGGCTGCGCATTTATCGAGCAGTTTGCAAGCGGGAGAGGTGATGTTGTTGGAGAATTTGCGTTTTTACAAGGAGGAGGAGATGGGAGATCGCGATTTTGCGGCGAAGTTGGCTTCTATGGGTACGTTTTATGTGAACGATGCTTTTGGAACGGCGCACAGGGCCCATGCTAGTACGGCGATTATTGCGGATTTTTTCGCAGGACGTAAGGCGTTTGGTTTGTTGATGGCCAAGGAAGTAGCGAATGCGGATCAGGTGATGAAAGCGCCCCAACGTCCGTTTACGGCGATTGTGGGTGGTGCGAAGGTGAGTGATAAGATTTTGATTGTCGAGAATTTATTGAGTACGGCGGACCACATCATCATTGGTGGTGGGATGGCATATACGTTTTTCAAGGCTCAGGGCGGCGAGATTGGCAACAGTTTGTGCGAGATGGAGCGTTTGGAAACTTGCGTTGATATTATGAAAAAGGCGGAAGCCAAGGGGGTGAAAATTCATTTGCCGGTGGATTCTACCATTGCCGATAAGTTTGCGGCGGATGCCAATACCCAGAATTGCGCGAGCGATCAGATTCCTAGCGGTTGGATGGGGTTGGATATTGGCGAGAAGGCTTGTGAGGCTTTCAGTGATGTGTTGTTGAATAGCAAAACGATTTTGTGGAACGGTCCAATGGGCGTTTTTGAGATGCCTGCGTTTGAGCGTGGTACCAAAACGGTGGCTCAGTCGGTGGCGGATGCTACGGAGGGCGGCGCTTTCAGTTTGATAGGCGGTGGCGACAGTGCGGCGGCGGTGTATCAGTTCGGGTTCGACGATAAGGTGAGCTACGTGAGTACCGGTGGCGGCGCGTTGTTGGAGTACTTCGAGGGCAAGGTATTGCCGGGTATCGCTGCGATTGAGGGTTAATTTCGCCCTACTTGATGTCGCGTTTTTCAGTTTCCGATAGATCGGTGCATTTTTGAAAGAATCTCACGGCAATATCTTTGATAGGTGATGGACTTTTGGCAAATTTGATGGCCATTGGTTTGTCGGCCTGCATATTTTTTTTCATATTCACGAAGGCCGGGGTTCCATATTCAAAGGAGTATCTCAGGAATCGTATTTCCAGGTTTTGTGCCTGGCTGGTTGCGGCGGCGTTAAGAAGGGCCTCAGCTTGGTTTGCCAGAGAGAGTTTTGTTGTTGGGGCAATTGAGGCCCGAGCCCGGAGGGCGAGGGACGTGGCATAATAGGCTTTGGCTACAGCGTCCGTTTGGCTATGTGATTTACATGCGCTTTCAAAAGTATTTACGTGATTATTATTGGTAAGCGCTGTCCTGTATGCCGTCCGAATCTGTATCCATTGGGTAGGACTCGGCGACATGCAAAGATTGGTGAATGCCAAGGCAAGAAACAAAAGGGTGCGCATCCAAATCTTCATGATTAAGGGATAACAATTACAAGCCTAATCTGTTTTGATAAAAATCAGACTACAACCACTTGCGGCGACGGAAGAAGTAAAGTGTGCCAAGGGAAGATAACGCCATCAAGCCCACGGAGAAAGCAAAGCCGTATTCCCACTTGAACGCATCGATGAACTCGAAGTTCATTCCATAAATACTGGCGATTAATGTAGGGGGCATGAAAATTACCGATGCAACCGTAAAGATTTTAATGATTTTGTTCTGCTCGATATTGATCAAACCCAAAAAGGTATTTTGCAAATATTCCAAACGCTCGAAGTTGAAATTGGTATGGTCGATCAATGAATTGATATCCTTGATCACAATACGCAATCGCTCGTAGTCTTCGCCTTCAAATTCACGACTCTTCAAAATGGCGCTCAGTACTCGCTGTTTATCCACTGCATTCTGTCGCAATTCCATCGTCAATTCCTGCATCCGGTTGATTTCCAAGATGATGGTTTCGTTGGGATTGCTTGAAAACGATAATTCTTTAGATAAGCCTGCAACTTGTTTGGCGAGTCCTTCTAATAAATCAGCATCGTTATCAACGCCCATTTCCAAGAGGGTAGGCAGAATTTGTTTTCCGGTGTGGAACAATCTGCCGGTGGCTTTGATTTTCTTTACGCAGTCTGAGAATGCGCTTAAATCGGCTTCGCGATAGGTAAAGAGAATATCGTCCTGAAGGATAAACGAAACGGCATTGGAATGAAACAATCCCGATTCCTGATCAAAGTGTAAGAAGTTACTGTTGGCTATGATTTCGTCGTCCGTTTCAAAGTAGCGAGATGAACTTTCAATCTCTAACTGTTGTTGACGCGACTGAAATTTGAATTCGAAATTTGCTTCTACATCGGCGATTTCAGCCGCGGAAGGATTCTGTAGGTCGATCCATATCAATCCATCCAATGTCTCTAATTGAGACAGCGTTTGCACTTTCTGCACACGGGTTTGACGCTGATAGTATACGCGCATCATGGTTCTGGATTATACTTCGGGGTTCGCCTTCCATTTGGAAAAGTGCTGCAAATATAAGGTTATTTTCTCTCAATGAGCCAAAATTCGGCTTCTGAAGTGATTTCGGTTGTGCCCCAAACTCGCTTTGGAATTTGAATCGTACTACCCTTAATGTTACCTCCGGTGGTCGTCAATTTTTCCAATTGCTGTTCGATTTGTATCGTATGGGCTGATTTTACAGTGCCAAAACGCAGGTAGGTTAATTGACTTTTACTCGATAATCCAAGGCTGTCAAGGCTTTTTGCGGTTTTCAAAATCCAAATATTGGAATGAATCAACTGCGATGCGAGGTGGTCGTAAATCAGGTGGGGTTGATGTTGTTTGAATTGATACTGTTTAAACCGATTATGGTCGGCGTAATACAACACTTGAAATGCAGAATGATAGGGTTCTAGTATGATGGGTGTTTTCCCCCAATTCGCACCCAGGCTAACTTTTGCAGTTTTTAAGGCTTCTTTTGCGCTGGCTTGGTTGGCTGGTGTAAAGTTCTTTCCTGAGAGTATGGTGGACAAGAAAAGAGCGAGTGCAAAGTTGTATAATCTCTGGTTGTAATATTCACGCATCCCAGACAGGGCCATCGCCAAAATCAAGCACAAAAAGGGCAGTGTGATGGATGCGTATCGCTCTGTGAACATGGGGACGGAAAATGGATGGTCCAAACTCATTAGCCACTGGCCGAAAAAGGGGAGTGCAAAAAGCCATAGCAGGAGATGGGCGTTTTGTTTTTGGACAGCGGGTTTGTCTGTGCTAGGTTGGTGAGCGACAAGTTTTACAACAGCGTATACCAGTAAGATCATTGCTAGGATTGTCGCAACGGGGGTGTTTAAGTATTTCCAGAGTGTCAGATAGGGAGCGTCCCAGGGCGCTGGGTTTACCCAGGTGCCCTGGGACGCGCTATCCACAAATCGATACCACAAATTGGGGATGTACCATCCAAATGCAATTCCGAAACCCAAAGCAGCCCAAATCATGCTTTTTAATGCTGGTCGACTTTCTTTGTTCCACAATAGCCAAAAACTTCCCTGGGCGAGTAAAATCCAAATGCCAAAGAAATGCGACAAACATAAGAGTCCGCCGATCAGTCCGTAAATGAGAAAATGCTTGATTTTGCCGGATTTCAAAGCGCCAATAAATGCAATCGTACTTAAAACACCCAAAAACAAAGTGAGGTTGTATGTCCTCGCCTCGTGGGCCAAAAAGGTGGAGTAATTGCTCGATAAAAACAGAATCGCGGCAATCATTCCAATGTTTGAATTTGCTGCATTTTCATCCGAGCGTGCCGCAGAAATCTGTGTCCCCAAGACGAAAATCAAAGCCGTTGTTAGGCTACTGAAAATCAGAGAAAGAAATCGGACAGCAAAAGGGCTATCGCCAAACCAAAGCATCCAATAATGCAAAATCCATTCGTGAAGAGGTGGGTTGTTGCCGGTGGAAAGGTGCTGGTAGATGAGGCGGGGCGACATCTGAGCGTGATAAATGCTAAAACACTCGTCGGAGGTTAGACTGAGCGCGTCGAGCCCAATGAGGTGGATACCCATCGACAAGAAGAAAAATAAAATTGCTAAGGAAATCGGATGCTGAAGTATCGAAACGCCTTTCGTTCGGTTCAACATCATCGCATCAATTAAATTCTGCCGAAAATACGTTTCAATTTTAATTCGATGACGCCAAATAAGGCCTCACGGAAAATCTTGGTACTCATCTTTGAAGTCCCAGCGGTACGATCTGTGAAAATAATCGGATGTTCTTGAATGATAAATCCTCTGCAATTGCTGCGGAATTTCATTTCTATTTGGAAAGCATAGCCACGGAATTTGATATCGTCGATGCCAATGGTCTCCAACACTTTTCGCTTGTAACACACAAAACCCGCTGTGGTGTCGGCAATATTTAATCCAGTAATTAATTTGACATATTTGCTCGCGTAGTAACTCATCAAAACGCGACCCATGGGCCAGTTGACAACGTTAACAACGCCACCAAAATATCTAGAACCAACGCAAACATCGGCACCCGCCTCACACTTCGCAATCAAATTCGGCAGCTGATCCACCGGATGAGAAAAATCGCAGTCCATCTCACAAATGTATTCGTATCCTTTGTCTAAAGCCCAATGAAATCCCGCGATGTAGGCAGTGCCCAACCCGTTTTTTCCTTGGCGTTTCAGGATGTTTAATTTTGATCGTTCGCCATTGTATTGCGCCATCATCGAATCCACTTGATTTGCAGTGCCATCGGGCGAATTATCGTCAACCACAAGGAGGTCAATATCCTTCTCTAGCGCCATCACCGTATGGACCATTCTCTCGATATTTTCGATTTCGTTGTAGGTTGGGATGATAACTAGATACTTCGACATGTGATTGAGTGAACGAAAATAAGTTATTTTGCAGGTAAATGAAAAAAATGGGCGAATCAGTTGTCGGCAAAAAGGCGTTATTTTTAGATCGGGACGGTGTAATCAATCATGATCCAGGCGATTATACCAAGAGCTTGGCCGAATTTACGGTGTTGCCAGGGGTGATCGAAACGCTAAAAGTATGGCACGACGCGGGGTATTTGTTGATTGTGGTGACGAATCAAGCGGGGATCGACAAGGGTTTGTATACGGAAGAAACGGTTCATGGAATCCATCAATATGTGCAGGGTCTTTGCGTTCAAGCCGGTTTTAGCATCGCTCAATTTTATTTCTGTCCCCATCATCCCGATTTTTCTGGTCGATGCTTATGCCGCAAACCCGGTAGTCTGATGGTTGAAAAGGGACTCCATAAATTTAATTTGGATCCTGCGCAATGTTTAATTATCGGCGATAGACAGCGCGATTTGGATGCCGCAGCCGCAGCAGGGGTTGGCGGGGTTTTGATTGAAACCAATGATAAAATTCCTTTGCCGGAAGAGGTTTTTGGATCTTGATTTTGGCGTTTTTACTTCGAGATGTGATGAGATTTGACGTACTTTTGTTGTAACAAATATTGATTTTAACTATGAAATATAAATTCCACCCAGCAAACGAAAGAGGCGTCAATAAAATGGCTTGGCTCGATTCCAAGTTTAGTTTCAGCTTTGCGCATTGGTACGATCCTGAGAAGATTCATTTTGGGGCTTTGCGGGTTTTGAACGATGATATTATTGCACCCAATATGGGTTTTGGTATGCATCCACACGACAATATGGAAATTGTGACCATTATGTTGTCGGGTGAGCTGCAGCACAAGGATTCGATGGGACATACAGAGGTAATCAAAGCGGGGGAGGTGCAACACATGACCGCCGGAACGGGAATTACGCACAGCGAGGTGAATAGCAGCAAAACAGAGGAGAGTAAGTTGTTGCAGATTTGGGTTTTTCCTCGTGCGCACAACCTAACGCCGAGTTATGACCAACGGTTTTTTGATGTAGAGGGTAGAACTGGCAAATGGCAATATTTGGTGACACCTAATGGCGGAGAGTCCATAAAAGCGCAGCAGGAGACCTATTTTGTTCGACAATTAATGTCGAGCATGTCCCATGCGGATTATGAATTACACGGAGAATACCAAGGTGCCTATATTTTTGTGATTGAGGGATCTGTGGAGGTGAATGGCCACAAATTAGAACGTCGCGATGCGATTGGACTTTGGGAACTTGATCAATTGGATTTCACGACTTCAGAGGGAGCGGATGTTCTCGTCGTGGAAATCCCGATGAGGTAATTGTTATTTCGACAATTCAGCCAATTTGGCTTCTACTTCTTCTTCAGCGCCAGGAGTGTATCCTTGGTGTGTGAAAACCAACTTTCCATTTTTATCATAAATGAAGGTCATTGGTGGGTTATTTACATTCATCGCGCGCGCCAAATCCATGTTCTCGTCCAAAATGATTTGATACTGCCAGTTTTCGGCCAATACTTTTGGCTTCACTTTGCGGCTGTTTCTTGCATCGTCGATGCTCACTGCAACCAATTTGACATTGTATTTTGATTGCCAATCGGCATAATGCTCGTCGATGGCTTGTAATTCTTTAATACAAGGTCCGCACCATGTCGCCCAGAAAGAAACGATGGTTATCTTTCCTTTTTCTACAGTTGAATTAAAGTTGATGGGGGCGCCATCGATATTTTTGACATTCACAGAGGGTGCTTCTTGGGTGGCGTCTTGGCCAAATAGGCTAGGGGCAATGGCCAACGCAGAGATTAAAAATGCGGTAATGTGTTTTTTCATTTCAGCAAAAGTATTCCAAATATGGTGCCAAAGCGGATTTGATTTTTGTAAAATTCGTAACAGATTTATCCCTTTGGTACTTGAATGTTAACTTCGCATCATGGAAAAACCCAGTTTGCCGTCCGGAACCAGAGATTTTTCACCCAAAGTGATGCTACGTAGAAAATACATCACCTCGGTGATGGAGCGTATTTTTTTATCTCATGGATTTGGGGCATTGGAAACTCCATCGTTGGAAAACCTGCGCACTTTGCAAGGCAAATACGGTAATGAAGGGGATCAACTGTTGTTTAAAGTATTGAATTCAGGCGATTTTTTGTCGAAGGCAGATGCATCGTTGTTGTCGGCTAAAGACAGCAAAGGTCTCACACCCCAGATTTCGGATCGTGGGTTGCGTTATGATTTAACGGTTCCTTTGGCGCGTTTTGTGGTGATGAATCGCAATGAAATCGTGTTTCCATTTAAGCGATATCAGATGCAGCCGGTTTGGCGGGCGGACCGACCTCAGAAGGGCAGGTATCGTGAGTTTTGGCAGTGCGATATAGATGTGGTGGGTGCCAATTCGGTGGTATCGGAGGCGGAATTGGTGGAGATGTATCAGGAGGTGTTTGCGGAGTTGGATTTGGGCGTGAAGATTCGCATCAATCATCGTGGGATATTGGACGCTTTTATGGGTGTTTTGGGCACTCGAGAGAATTGGAATGCGTTTATGATCATCATTGATAAGGCCGATAAAATTGGCTTTGAGGGCGTTGCCAAAGAGCTGGAGGAGAAGGGTTTGTCGATGTCGTTGGGTGCCTGGAAATGGCTTTGGGATAGCAAGTCGGTGAGTGGCAATTCGCTCAAGATGGACTTGATAAAGGGTACGGAATTTTTACAAGGCGACGCGTTGTTGAAGGGCATGAATGAGTTGGAAACGATTTTTGGATTGTTGGCGGATGCGGGCAATGTGGAGTTGGATTTTACGTTAGCCAGGGGCTTGAGTTATTATACGGGTGCGGTGTTTGAGGTAGAGGCTACAGATGGTCGATTGCCCGCGGATTTTAGATTGGGTAGCATTGGCGGCGGTGGCAGGTACGATAATCTGACGGGTGTTTTTGGCTTGAAAGACGTTTCGGGGGTGGGAGTGAGTTTTGGTTTGGATCGGGTATACGATACGATGGAGGCGGCGGGATTGCTTGATGCGATGGAGCAAGCGGTGGGCGGGGTTTTGGTTTGTGCGATGGACGATGCGTGTTTGGCGTTTGGGGCTGATGTGGCCCGCGCGCTTCGCGCGCGGGGCCTTACCGCAGAAATGTATCCCGGCACGCCCAAATTGAAAAAACAGTTGGATTATGCGAACGACAAAAAAATGGGATTTGCGGTCATCATCGGAAACGAAGAGTTACAAGCAAATAAAGTAGCGCTCAAGAATTTGGTATCGGGTGAACAGGTGACAGGCTCAGTAGAGGAGATCGCAAATATAATTTCGACTTCGATTTAAAATTCAAACAGACTTTTTATTAAACGATTAATATCACAAAATGAAATCATTTTATACATTGCAGGAAGCCATTGAGGCATTACAGCAGCCCGTTGAGTTGTCGGTGGAAGTTCGGGAACGGATGGATCGCAGCGTGGCATTTTTGCAATCTTATTTAGATAAAGCAACTTCACCGGTGTATGGTGTAAATACCGGTTTTGGTTCCTTGCAAAATGTTGAAATTTCCAGAGAGGATTTGTCGGCCCTGCAAGAAAATTTGCTCATCACGCATGCAGCTGGCGTGGGTAAACCCTTGTCGTTTGAGCTGGTTCGAAATATGCTTTGGCTCAAAATGCTCAACATGAGCAAAGGGTATTCGGCGATTCGACCTGAGATATTCGAAAAACTATCGGCGATGTACAACCAAGGTTGGTTTCCGGTGGTAACGGAGCAGGGATCGCTCGGTGCCTCCGGCGACCTCGCACCCCTTTCCCAAATGGTGCTTCCGCTGATTGGAAAAGGATATTTAAGACATCCCCAGCACGGTGAAATTTCAGGTGAGCAATGGTTGGCGCAAAACAACTGGAAGCCTTTGCAACTCGGACCCAAGGAGGCATTGGGATTGATCAATGGAACCCAATTTATGCTGGCCCATGCGGTGGAAGCCTATCGCAGAATTAGACAAATTTTCAAACAATTGCCAAAGGTGAGCGCCCTCAGCGTGGATGCTTTTGACTGTCGGATGGATCCCTTTCAATCGCCCATACATCGCGTAAGGCCTCATGCTGGACAGATATCGGCGGCTGCTGAAATGCGCGCGATTTTGGAGAATTCGCCCATCGCAAAGCAACCGAAAAAACAGGTACAAGATCCTTATAGTTTCCGTTGTATTCCCCAGGTTCATGGTGCCTCTTACGATGCCTTGGATCATTGTTTGGATGTGTGGGAAACGGAGTTGAATTCTGTAACGGATAATCCCAATGTATTTGAAGAGGAAGATTGTGTGTTGAGCGGGGGGAATTTTCACGGTCAGCCCTTGGCTTTGACTTTGGATTACGCTGCGATGGCACTGTCGGAGTTGGGCAGCATCAGTGAGCGGAGGACGTATTTGTTGGTGAGCGGACAGCGGGGCTTATCCCCTTATTTGGCCGATGGAGCAGGGTTGGACAGTGGTTATATGATTGCTCAGTACAGTGCGGCGGCTTTGGCATCGCAGAACAAGCAGTTGTGTACGCCGGCATCGGTGGATAGCATTATGAGTTCGAACGGTCAGGAAGATCACGTGAGTATGGGGGCGAATGCGGCGACCAAGTTGTTGAGGGTTATTGAGAACGTTGAGAACATTTTGGCGGTGGAATGGTTGTGCGGGGTAGCTGCTTTAAAGCAACGTGAAATTCAAACTGCGCCTGAATTACAACATGAGGTGGATGCATTTTTGGCTGCCTACGATATCAATCACAAGGTGGTTCCGATGCAGGAGTTGATTGCTTCGGCCAAGGGTTGGTTGTTTCCTAAGTTGGGTTGATTGAATCCAGCTGGCCATTCGCATAACCGCAAGCCGTTCGTGGCAATTTTGACAAGACCTTAGTCAAACATAAAGATGAATAAAAAAATAGCTTTTTACATTATAGCTTTATTAAGTTTAATATCAAGCTCAATAAATGCTCAAAATACTAGGTTAAACAACTCTAATACTATTGGATGGTTTAATTATTTTGGGACATTCAAAGTTTCGCAAAAGTTTGGTATCCATACAGAATATCAGTTTCGTAGAACTGAAATAATTACTGCATGGCAACAGAGTTTATTACGTGTTGGAGTTAATTACCAACCCAACTCTAAAATTCAATTTAGACTTGGTTATGCTTGGATAGAAACATTTCCTTATGGAGAAATTCCTATCAACGGAATGGGCAAAGATTTTACCGAACATCGTTTATTTCAAATGGCAACCATAACAGATAAAGTTTCTATTGTTGATTTGTCCCACCGCTTTGTGCTGGAACAACGTTGGGTAGGACGATATTCAAACGATAATCTCACAATTGAAGATGAGTTCCCATTATTGAATAGAGTTAGATATATGTTCCGTATGCAAATGCCATTGAAAGGCAAAGAAATTAATGATAAAACAGCATACCTAGCAATTTACGATGAAGTTTTTGTAGGATTTGGTGAAAATATTAATGAAAATATTTTTGACCAAAATAGAGTTGGTATATTGCTTGGGTACAGATTTAGTCCATCAATAAGAATTGAAGCAGGTTATTTAAACCAGACACTTCAACTTGGACGTGAGGTAAACAACAGAAATGTATTTCAAGATAACGATGGACTTATTATAAACGCTAATTTTAATTTTGACCTGACAACAAAAAATAAAAATGTCTCTTTTTGATCGGTACTGGATCGGGGGAGACTATACAGTATTATTTCGGCAAAGTGCCTTTGATGAAGTTCCAAACCTCATCACGACCCACCTTAGTTTCAGCGCTACTGATAAAAAACGGGGGTATTTCATTCCAGAATTCTAATAATTTTGCATCAATCGCTGCTTTGTTGGCCTCTAATTCTGCCGGTTTGAGTTTGTCGGCCTTGGTTCCGATCAAAGCCATCGGGATATCGTGCTCGCCACATTCATTGATGAAGTCCATGTCGATCTGCTGCGGCTTAATCCGTAGGTCGATCAACACAAATAAGCAATACATATTCACCCTTTCGTGCAAATAATGCTTGATCATTTTGCCAAAAATCTCGCGTTTGTCTTTGGAGAGTTTTGCATAGCCATAGCCCGGTAAATCCACGAATTGGATTTTCTTGTTCAATAAAAACAAGTTGATGCTCTGCGTTTTGCCCGGTGTTGAACTCGTTTTGGCCAGCCCATTTCTCTGCGTGAGCATGTTGATCAAGCTGCTTTTTCCCACATTACTGCGACCAATGAAGGCGAATTCGGGCAATTCTGTATGAGGCATGTCCGCATTCTTTTGCCAACTTCCAATGTATTCTGCGGTATTGATGTCCATTTGTTGCGATTTTGCGTCTGCAAATATCGGTGTGTTTGCACTTCGATTCGTCGGTCACTGCCCTCGAAATTGCGTATATTTGTAACTTTATCGTGTCAAGCCAAGTAAAACCTAACCCAAATTCTGATGCTTCCAAGAAGCAGCAAGTGGAAGAGATGTTCGATAACATTTCTCCTCGCTATGATTTTTTGAATCACTTTTTGTCGTTGGGCGTAGATTACTCCTGGCGTACCAAAGTAAGGAAGAACGTCAATTCCTTCGCCGCAAAGCACATTTTGGATGTGGCAACGGGTACGGCGGATTTGGCTATCGAAATGACAAAAATCGAAGGTTCTAACATCGTTGGCGTGGATATCAGTCAAGGAATGCTTGATTTTGGTCAGATCAAACTGAATCAAAAAAATCTAACATCGCGCATTCGTTTGACCCAGGCGGATTCAGAGAAATTGCCTTTTCAAGAGGGTGATTTTGATGCGGTTACGGTGAGTTTTGGCGTAAGAAATTTTGAGAATTTGTTGACCGGGTTGGCAGAAATGCATCGCGTGTTAAAGCCGGGCGGACCGATGGTGGTGTTGGAGTTTAGCAAGCCAACAAACCCAATTTTCTCTAGACTATATTGGTTTTATTTCAAAAACATTTTGCCATTAATGGGCAAGATGCTTTCGCGCAGTACCAATGCCTATACCTATCTGCCTCAGAGTGTTGCGGCATTTCCAGAAGGCGAAGAATTTGTAGAAAAAGCAAAATCTGTGGGGTTTTCTCACGTTACCTATAAGCCCCTTACATTTGGTATCTGTACCATGTATACATGCGTAAAATAATTGTCCTCATATTGTTATTGGTTGTGGCGGGAAAGTCGTTTTCCCAGCCCCGCGATTACAATCGGGATTATCGCAAGCATTTCTTTTGGGGTATCGCCTTTGCTGGTACCTACGCCAAAATGAAAATGGAGTTGGATCCAGTTTTTTGGCAGCGCACCGATTCTATACAGAGTATTCGTCCGGGCGGACAATCGGGTGGGGGATTTGGTGGTTCCGTGGCTTGCAGATTGGGCAAATACTGGGAAGTTAAGACATTAACAATGCTTCAATTGCATCAACGTGATATCCAGTATACTTGGCAGCACACCCCAGGTCCAAACATTAAAATCGAAACGATTTCTTTTGATATGCCTCTAACGATAAAATATCGTAGTGATATGCCTAACAACACACGGATGTACGTTTTGGGTGGCGTTCGATGGTCTCATGATTTTCAGAGTAACGAAGGTTTGGTCATTGGTGAGTCAAAGCCATTGATTGCCATAAAAGCCAATACCTATTACTATGAATTTGGCGCCGGGATGGAATTTCGTTTGGATTTTGTAGATATGTCGGTGGAGTTAAAAATGAGCAACGGCCTCAATAACGCCCTGGTTCGAGTGCCCAATAGTTACTATTCGGGTAGCCTTTCCGCGCTTTTTCCCCGTTTGTTTAGTATTTCGTTGATGGCACAGAATTGAATTTCGTATTACAACATAAAGATCCTTTCACCAAAGCGAGAGCTGGTGTGATTGATACCGCGCATGGTCGCATCCAAACCCCCATATTTATGCCAGTGGGTACCGCCGGCACAGTGAAAGGGGTGCATCGCAATTTCTTGCTCAACAAAAATGATATCAATGCCGATATCATCCTAGGCAATACCTATCACCTTTATTTAAGGCCGGGCCTCGATATTTTGCAAAAAGCAGGTGGGATCCATGGGTTTAGCAATTGGGATCGACCAGTACTGACCGATAGCGGTGGTTACCAAGTGTATTCGCTTTCGGGGACGCGCAAACTCACCGATGAAGGCGTGAAATTCGCCAGTCATATCGATGGATCAAAGCACATGTTTAGTCCCGAACGGGTGATGGATATTCAGCGCGTAATTGGGGCAGATATTATCATGGCTTTTGATGAGTGTACTCCTTATCCCTGTGAGTATGATTACGCAAAAAACTCGATGCATATGACCCATCGCTGGTTGGATCGATGCTTTTCGCGGTTTAACGAAACAGAGCCCGTTTACGGACATGAGCAGGCGTTGATGCCCATCGTTCAAGGCAGTGTCTACGATGATTTGCGCAAACAAAGTGCGGAATATGTGTTAAAGCACGATGCCCAAGGTTATGCCATTGGCGGCTTGAGCGTGGGAGAACCCCATGAGGATATGTATCGTATCACGGAGTTGGTCACGGATATTTTGCCTTACGATAAGCCTCGCTATTTGATGGGCGTGGGAACACCGGAAAATTTGCTCAATGCCATTGCACTTGGTGTGGATATGTTTGATTGTGTGATGCCCACCCGCAATGGTCGGAATGGCAACGTATTTACCTGCGAAGGCATCATCAATATAAAGAATAAGCAGTGGGCGGACGACTTTGAGCCCTTGGATTCATTGCTCACGCCGGAGTATAGCAAAGCCTATGTCCGACATTTATTTCAAGCCAATGAAATGATGGGCCCGATCATCGCAAGTATTCAGAATTTGCGTTTTTACCTTTGGTTGGTTCGACAGGCCAGGGAGAGGATCCTACAAGGCGATTTCCATCATTGGAAAGATAGCATCCTAAAAACAGTGTCGAGAAAATTGTAGTAGATTGCATCGCCTCGCATCGTTATGAAATTTAAAAAGTTAGACTGGTACATCGCAAAGAAATTCCTTGAGACCTTCTTTGTAACCGTGATGCTTTTTATTGTGATCATCATGGTGTTTGATGTGGCCGAAAAGTTGGATGATTTTTTGGAGAAATCGGCGCCGGTGGGAGAGATTTTTAGCGTCTACTACCTCAATTTTGTCCCTAGTCTACTGAATACGTTCTCTCCGATATTTATTTTTATTTCGGTGCTCTACATGACGTCGAGATTGGCTTCTAGGACGGAGATCATTTCTATGCTCGCCGGGGGTATGTCGTTGCGAAGGATTTTGATGCCCTACATGGCCACTGCCGCTCTGCTTGCCATGGGTAGTTATATGTTGAATGCTTGGGTGATTCCCATTACCGATAAGGCGAGGGTGAGGTTCGAAAATGCTTACATGCGCGATTATTATTCTCAGGCAAAATCGACCATTTTTAGGCAGATTAAGCCAGGAGTGATTTTGTACATGGAGTATTTCAACAACAACGATAGTTCTGGGGTTGGGGTGACGTTGGAGGAGTATAAGGGGAAGGAATTGAAGAGCTCTTTGTTTGGTCGCTTCATTCGATGGTCGCCCGAGGCCAAGAAATGGCGATTAGAAATGGTTTGGCAGCGGAAGTTTTTGGCCAGTGGAAATCAGCAGATTCAATATCAATCGATGATGGATACGATGATTGCGTTTAACCCGGAAGATTTCTTTTTTCGGATCGAGGACGTGCAGAGTCTAAATCAGAACGAGTTGCGCAGCATGATTGCCAAAGAGAAAATGCGGGGTTCAACGAATGTAGAGTTGTTGCAGACGGAGTTGTATCGACGGTACGCATCGCCATTTAGCACATTTATATTGGTTTTGATTGCGGTGAGTGTGGCCGGACGGAAAACGCGGGGCGGATTGGGGTTCTCTCTGGGCGTAGGGATTTTTGTGATCCTGTTTTTCTTGTTTTTCAGCAAGTATTTTGTCTCGCTGGGAAATTCGGGTGTGATTTGGCCTTGGCTCGCAGTTTGGTTGCCCAATGCGTTGTTTGTGCCGGTGGCGTATCTGTTTTATCGATTCGCGCAGCAGTAGGGATTACTCCACCTGAATTACCAAACCTTTCAAGTAATGGCCTTCCGGGTGATACAAATTTACCGGATGGTCCGCGCCTTGTCCCAATCGATACAGGATCCTACAATTTCGTTTTGCTTCGATGCCGGCCGCAGTCACAGTATTGGCGAAAAGCACATCGTCTACCACCTGAGAACAGCTAAAAGTGAAAAGCAATCCGCCGGGTTTTACGCGATTGATTCCCATTGCATTGAGGCGTTTGTACCCCATGACCGCTTTGTGTTTTTTGGATAGGCTTTTTGCGAACGCGGGCGGGTCGAGCACTACGATATCGAACTGTTCGGTGTCTTCGCTCAAAGATTTCATCACGTCAACTGCAATGCCTTCGTGGGTTTGGCCTTTTTTGAGTTTCATCAATGCCACATTTTCGTTAGCTAGGTTGATGGCGGTGTTGCTGATATCGGCACTAACGACTTTTGATGCGCCACCGGCGAGGGCAGCCACAGAGAATCCGCCAGTATAGCAAAAGGTATTTAGTACGGTTTTGCCTTTTGAGAACTGTCTGAGAAGGTTTCTATTATCGCGCTGATCTAGGAAAAATCCCGTTTTTTGACCGGTTACCCAGTTGACTTTGAACTGCAATCCATTTTCTTGTGCGATGGTTTCGGGTGTGTCGCCGAGTAAAAAGCCATCTTCACCCACGGTGCCATGCATGGCCGCTGCGCTTTTGTTGTAAATGGTTTTTAGCTGCAGGCTTTCCAATTGCTCCAGTGCTTCTGCTATGTCGTTTAAGCTATTGTACATGCCTAAACTATGGGCTTGTATTACCGCGCAATCGTTGTAAATGTCTATGATGAGGCCGGGAAGGTTATCGCCTTCGCCATGCACCAATCGGTAGGCATTGGTTGGGGTTGCGGGTCCAAATCCCAGGTGCTGTCTGAGGTTAAGGCAGTTTTGTAGTTTAGATTTCCAAAATTCTACATTCGGTTCGATGGCTTCAAAAGCGATCATTCGAATGGCGATGGAACCGTCGCCCACCTGTCCGGTGCCCAAAAGTCTGTCGCGACTATCGAATACCTGCACCCAATCGCCGATATAGGCATCGTCGAGTTCTTGAATGGCACCAGAGAATACCCAAGGGTGTTTTCTGAGTAGGCTGACTTCTTTTCCGGGTTTTAGAACGGCTTTTTTCACGGGGTGGTGCAAAGTTGGTTGAATTCTATGAAATTTGAATCATGATGTTGCGAATACATGAAATAGTTTCTGCGTTTGAGGCGGTTGCGCCTTTGGCTTTGCAGGAGTCGTACGACAATTCGGGTTTGATTGTGGGGGAGATGGGTGCGCAGGTGAGCAAGGCGTTGTTGTGTTTGGATAGCACGGAGGCGGTGGTTGACGAGGCGATTGCGAAGGGTTGTGATTTGATTGTTGCGCATCATCCCATTGTTTTTGGCGGATTAAAGCAGTTCACGGGCGGCGATTATGTCCAAAGGGCGTTGATTAAGGCGATTCGAAATAACATTGCGATTTATGCATGTCATACCAATTTAGATAACGTTTTGCGCGGCGGGGTGAATGAGCGTATCGCACAGCAGTTGGGATTTGAGGCTGAGCGCGTTTTAAGGCCTGTTGCTGCTGATTTTGGCTCTTTTGCTGGTGTTGGTCGTTTAGGCGATTCCGACGTCTTTAGAACGGCCGGTGCGGGTGTTTTGTGTAATTTGCAAAAGCCCATGAATGTTTTGGATTTTTTGCAACATGTGAAAGCGAAGATGGGGGTGGAAGTGGTGAAGTATACGAAGTGCGATGTTGAGATGGTAAGCAAGGTGGCCATTTGTGGCGGTGCGGGCAGTTTTTTGATAGGCGATGCTTTGCGGGCCGGGGCAGATGCTTTTATTACTTCGGATGTGAAGTATCACGAGTTTTTTGATGCGGAAGGGAAGATGTTATTGTGCGATATTGGTCATTACGAAAGCGAGAAATATACAATTGATTTGTTTTCTAACATTTTGTCAGCGAAATTCCCTAAATTTGCAACCATTTTTGCAGGAACTATCACCAACCCTATTGATTATTTAACATAAACATGGACGTAACCATCGACAAAAAACTTAAAGATCTGTGGAAATTGCAGCAGATTGATTCAAGGCTTGACAACCTTCGTGCGGTATTGGGCGAATTGCCAATGGAAGTAGCTGATTTGGAGGATGATATCGCCGGATTGCAGACGCGTGTGTCGCACATCGCTACTGAAATCGGAGAGTTAAACCAAGAGATTAGCAATAAGAGAAACGCGATCAAAGATTTTGAGCGTTTGATTGAAAAGTACGACGATCAGTTGAACAATATCAAGAACAGTCGTGAGTACGATGCGATCAACAAAGAAAAGGAAATCGCTGGATTGGAAATCATGTCGGCCGAAAAGCGCATGCGCGAATATGGCAAGCAGATCGAATTGAAGGAAGAGACTTTGAACAATACGCAGAACGCTTTGGATTCTCGTAACAAGGATTTGGAATTCAAGAAGGCTGAATTGACAGAGATTGAGAAGGAAAATGCGGAGGAGATTGATAAAATCATGTTGGAGCGCAATACTGCAGATGGGAAGATTGATCCTCGTTTGCACCGTGCTTACCACAGGATTCGTGGCAACGTGCGCAACGGGATTGCGGTTGCTTCGATTATGCGTGGTTCTTGCGGAGGTTGCTTTAGTAAGATTCCACCACAACGTCATAGCGACATTCGCGCTCACTATCGTATCATCGATTGTGAAAGTTGCGGTCGTATTTTGGTTGACCAAACCATTACAGGTATTGCAGCGGTAGATGAGGAGAAGGTTGAAAAGACCACCCGTCGTAAGATGCGTTTGACTACAAAATAAATTATTGTAAGGATATTAAAAAAGGCGCCCATTGGGCGCCTTTTTTGTTTTACGGGCTTGTTGAATGCTATTTCATCAATACCACCTTTAAATCGGGCATGATTTGCATGATATTCTCTGGTGGCACATTGGTGATATCAATAAAATAAACAGTTTTGCCTTCATCCAGCGTTTGACCGCCCATCCACTTGATGTCTTCCATGACTTTTCCTGCTTCACGACGAAACATTTTTACTGGCATCAAGCAATACCAACCTTGCAGATAGCCTTGGTCGTCTAGGCTTGCTTTGGTTCTTTGAATAGGTCCGGAAAGAATTTTATAGTATTGGGTTGCTTTTTTATCTGCAAAAATCGATTGCAACTTGGCTCTGTAACTTGCAGGTCCACCTGCCATTTTTTCGATGGCGGGTAAGCAGAATTTGGCGTATCCATTCACGTCTTTATTTAAATAGGCGGTACCCAATTCATTGGCGGCGCGCTGAAATGCAATTGATAATTTCACACTGTCTTTTGCCAGGGGGTCGCTGAATTTTAAGGTGTCAGTGTATTTTGGTGGTGCAATCCCCGCCGGAGTTTCACTGCCTGGTGCCGCATTGAGGTAGGGGTCGGCGCTTACGTTTGCTGAATCCGAATGATCATCGTTCGATTCTTGGCCGCAGCCAAACATTCCCAATCCAAGGATACAAAGTAATGCAAGGCCAAGGGGGCTAAGGGTTTTATTTATCATCGTATGATTTTGGTTCTTTGAGTGATGAAATTCAAAAATAACACAAAGGGTGCCCTTTTGGGCACCCTTTGTGAACTAAACTAACTATGAACAATGATTCTTTGGTGCGTAACACACCCCAAAGAATTATTTTACTTCTTCGAAATCTACGTCCTGTACTTGATCGCCAGTAGAGCCGTTTCCAGCACCATTGCCACCGCCATTGCCTGCGCCAGCCCCTGGATCTCCGCCTTCTGGGTTTCCGCCCGTAGCGTTGTACATATCCTGACTTGCAGCCTGCCAAGCAGCATTCAACGCAGCACTCGCAGTTTCCATCGCAGCGAAATCTTTCTCGCCAATGGCTTTTTTCAATTCACCCAATGCTGATTCAATGGTTGATTTCTTTTCCGCTGGAATTTTATCGCCGTACTCCGTAATCTGCTTCTCAGTGCTAAATACCAATGCATCCGCAGCATTTACTTTGTCAGCCTCATCTTTGCGTTTTGCATCAGATTCAGCATTCATTTCAGCATCCTTCTTCATCTTTTCGATGTCTTCCTTGCTCAAACCGCTAGAAGCTTCAATACGAATCTTTTGCTCTTTTCCAGTTGCCTTGTCTTTCGCATGAACGCTCAAAATACCGTTAGCATCAATGTCAAACGTTACTTCGATCTGCGGACCACCTCTTGGCGAAGGTGGAATGCTATCCAAAATGAATTTACCAATGGTTTTGTTATCGTTAGCCATCGGACGTTCTCCCTGAAGGATATGAATCTCAACCGAAGGCTGATTGTCCATCGCAGTAGAGAAAGTTTCTGTCTTTTTGGTTGGAATCGTAGTGTTTGATTCAATCATGCGGGTCATTACACCACCCATGGTTTCGATACCCATGCTCAAAGGCGTTACGTCCAACAGAACTACATCTTTCACTTCACCTGTCAATACACCACCCTGAACTGCTGCACCTACGGCAACCGCTTCGTCTGGGTTAACCCCTTTGCTAGGCGCCTTGCCAAAGAAATCTTCTACCAACTTCTGAATCGCTGGGATACGTGTTGATCCACCTACCAAAATTACCTCGTCGATGTCGCTTGGATTCATGTTCGCATCTTTCAAAGCTTGCTTACAAGGCTCCAACGTACGTTGAATCAAAGAGGCTGCCAATTGCTCGAATTTGCTACGACTCATTTTCATCACCAAGTGTTTTGGAACACCGTCTACTGCTGTGATATATGGTAAGTTAATGTCGGTTTCGGTACTGGCCGACAATTCAATTTTGGTTTTTTCAGCCGCTTCTTTCAACCTTTGCAACGCCATAGGGTCTTTGCGCAAGTCGATGTTTTCTTGACTCTTGAACTCATCGGCCAAGAAATCGATAATTACTTGGTCAAAATCGTCACCACCCAAGTGAGTGTCGCCATTTGTGCTCTTTACTTCAAAAATACCATCGCCCAATTCAAGCACAGAAACGTCGAACGTTCCACCACCCAAATCGTAAACGGCAATTTTGATATCGCGATCCAATTTATCCAAACCGTAAGCCAAGGCGGCAGCGGTAGGCTCGTTGATGATACGCTCAACCACCAAACCTGCGATTTCACCGGCTTCTTTGGTAGCTTGACGTTGTGCATCGTTAAAGTATGCGGGTACGGTGATTACGGCGCGGGTTACTTCCTGACCCAAATAATCTTCGGCGGTTTTCTTCATTTTCTGAAGTACCATGGCGCTGATTTCTTGGGGGGTGTAATTGCGATCACCAATCTTTACACGTGGGGTGTCGTTGTCGCCCTTTACCACTTCGTAAGGTACGCGTCCAATTTCCACAGTCATGTTTGAGAATTTCTCACCCATGAAACGCTTGATGGATTGTACGGTGTGTTGGGGGTTTGTGATGGCCTGACGTTTGGCGGAGTCTCCAACCTTGCGTTCGCCATTTCCATTGTCCATAAATGCTACAATAGAGGGGGTAGTTCTGCGTCCTTCACTGTTCGCAATGACTACGGGTTCGTTGCCTTCCAATACGGATACGCAACTGTTTGTAGTTCCTAAATCAATTCCAATTATTTTGCTCATTGTCTTGGTATTCTTTGCCACTTGTTAGCAATCTGTGTACCAAGCAAACTTTACTGGACTTGGTATGTCGTTCTGTCAGAAATCGTGACAAAATGTATATTTTTGATGATTCTATACGATGAAAACTGTCGTTTTTGCTTTTTGCTCGATGGTATTTCCTATCAAACAACGCATGACGTGGTCTACTTGTTTCCAAAGAAGTTAACATTTGATTGATGTTTATTCAATACTAACAACACAAGAATTGTGATTCTTTGGAGTATGTATATTCCGGTAAAAAAGATTTTCAATTTCGCTTGTTTTATGATGCTTGCCAGCGGGATTTCGGCCCAAGTAGAATACGAAGTTCCAGGTAGGTTGGACTATTGTAAGATCAACGAAAATGGGATTTCCGTTTTACCAAGCGGAAGATTTGTATCGCCGGTGGGTGAGAAAATCAGAGTGCATCGTGCACCTTATGGATTGGCGGTAAGCAATGACGGTAAGTTTGCAGTGGTTTTGCATAGCGGTGCAGTAACGTTGGTTGAGATGTCGACATCGTCGAGTAACGCAAGTCGTTTTCCAGAATTTGATGGTAAAGGCATTGATATCATCAAAGGGGCATCGTTTGTTGGTGCGAGTTTTTCAAATAATAATCGGGTGGTTTATTTGAGCGGGGGCGACAAAGGGAAAATTTGGATGTTCGATGTGATTTTGAAGAGAGTGATTGATAGTGTTGATGTAAATCAGTTTCATCCGGAGGCTCCCAAAGAGGCTTTTGTGACGGATATTTTGGTGGACGATGTGAACGATGATTTGTGGGTTTTGGATCGCGCATGGTTTCAGTTGTATCGCATCGGATTAAAGGACAAAAAGTTGAAGGCGATGATTCCTACTGGACGCATTCCTTTTGGACTTTCGCTTTCGGCCAAGAATCATAAATTACTTGTGGCCAACGTGGGAATGTATGCTTACCCTGTTGTTCCTGGGGTTAATGAAGTTACTAAGGATTCCTTTTTGTTGCATTTTCCTGCCTACGGCGCCCATTCAAAAGAGTCCATCGAAGGGGTTGAAAGAGAGGGTCGTTTTATTCCAGGTTTGGGCGATCCCAATGCGGATGAGTCTATGTCGGTTTGGATTGTCAATACCGAAACAAATACAGTTACGAACAAAATCAAAACCGGCGCTGCGATTGGCGAGTTTATAGAAGATTTGGAAGTGGTTGGCGGATCTCATCCCAATAGTATTGTATGTGATGATCGATATGCCTATGTGTCTCAGACAGGGAGCGACGATATTGCTGTGATTGATTTGAAGAAATCGCGACTGCAAAAATCTTGGCCTATTCGCACATCCTCGATTTTGGATAATACCAAAGGTTACATGCCTTACGGGTTAGATATTGACCGTAAAAATGGTCGGTTGTATGTCGCCCTGTTGGGTTACAATGCCGTAGCTGCCTTGGATTTGAAATCGGGAAAAAATTTGGGGATGATTCCAGCGGGTTGGGGCGCAACGCGTGTGAAATGTAATCCGTTAACCCAAGAATTGCTGATTACTTCAGCGAGGGGATATGGCGCAGGACCTAATGGCGGTGTAGGTTTTAAAGCGCCACCACAAGGTACATATATTGGTGATATACAATTGGGTTTGTTGCAAAGGGTGGCTATTCCAACACTCGATGATTTGGCTGCTGGACGTAAATCGACTTTGGATTATACCATGAAACCTTTGGTGCGAGATTCTGCAATTTCTGCAATTTTTGGACCCAATTCACCCATCAAACATATCGTTTACATCACCAAGGAAAATCGTACTTACGATGAAGTTTTTGGTCAGCTCTCGGGCGGTTTAGGCGATTCTAGTTTGAGTCGTTTTGGTGTGAACTGCGAATACACCTTGGAGGGTCAGTTGAAGATGATTCACAACGATCAGCAGTGGAAATACAATGCGGATTCCATTCAGAAAGACAGCATCAGACAAATGATGAAGGGGTTGAAAGTGACACCAAATCATCAAAAGATTGCCAAGCAGTTTTCGTATTCTGATAATTTTTATTGCGATAGTGATGCGTCGATTCACGGACACCACTGGATGTTGGGAACCATGCCCAATGAATATGTAGAAACCAATGCTGCCAATGCGGGTGACTTTATGACATTGTCTAAGTCGCCAGGACGCAGAATGCCGAGGACCACGGGCGCCATGGACCCCGAGGATTACAACCAAGTGGGAGGATTTTGGGAAGCCATCAAACGATCAAAAAAGAGCATTTATAATTTTGGGGAGGCCAATGAATATTCTGGCGTTCGCGAAGAGTGGTTCGATACATTAAATGGAACGGGTATGTCGGTTGTATTCCCAATGCCAGCAGCCATTTATAACGAAACGTCAAGGAATTATGCGGGTTACAATACCAGTATTCCTGATCAATTTAGAGTGGAGCAGTTCGAAACTGAATTTACTGAAAAATGGTTGAAGGGCAGCGATACAATGCCAAATGTGATTACGATTCAATTGCCAAACGACCATACGAGTCAGCCAAGGCCCAAAGATGGTTATCCTTATGTTCACAGTTATGTGGCCGACAATGATTTGGGTTTGGGTAGAATGTTGCATTTTTTATCGCATACGCCTTATTGGAAGAATATGTTGGTGATAGTTACCGAGGATGATCCACAGGGTGGGGTTGATCACATCGATGCGCATCGCAGTGTTTTGATGATGGCAGGGCCCTACGTGAAAAAGGGTTATGTATCGCATACGCATGCCAACTTTGGTTCAATCATCCGTACGATGTATGCTTTGATGGGGATTCCGGCTGTCAATCATTTTGATGCGACAGGAACGTTGTTGGCGGATTGGTTTACACAGTCGCCCGATTATACTCCCTACGAATTATTGCGCTCAGATTTAAGGGTATTTAATCCTGACGATGCAATGCAGAGATACAACAGAACCGTTCCTTGGCGCGAAGTGAAAATGTCGTCTCCGATGGATGAAGAATCAGATCAAAAAAAGCAATTTTATGAAAATCATAAGTAAAAAAGTCCTTGTATCCGCCGTATTTATACTGGCCACACTTTCAGCGTTTTCACAGACTGCTGATTTAACCAATGGTTGGAAGCTGAGCCCCTTGGGTCGGAGGATATCGTTGGGTGATCTTCCAATGCACATGATAATTGATCCCTCAGGGAAATTCGGCGTGGTAGCCAATGCGGGTCAGAGCGACCAGTCGTTGATGGTGATTGATTTGGCTACTGAAAAGGTGGTTGACAGTATGCCGGTGAAGATGACATTTTACGGGATGACCTTTAATAAGTTGGGTACAGAGTTGTATTCATCGGGTGGGAACATGAATTATATTGGTCATTATGGGTTTAATCAAGGCAAACTAAAATGGATCGATAGCATCGGGATCAAAGAGGCTTGGCCAGAGAAAGTATCGCCTACGGGTATGGTGATGGGTGAGGACGATAAGTCGTTGTTTTTTGCAACCAAGGAAGATTCGAATTTGTATCAGGTGAATGTTTTAACTGGAGCAGTAATGGGTAAATGGCATCTCCCTTCTGAGGGCTATTGCGTTGTAAAAGATAATTTGGGTAGAATATTTGTAAGTCATTGGGGCGATATGTCGGTTGGTGTTTTCGATACCAAGTCATTGAAATGGATTACGAAAATTCCGGTGGGCGACAATCCAACTGAAATGATTTTGGATAAAAAGCAAAAGCGGTTGTTTGTGGCTTGTGCTGACGATAATACGGTTCACATCCTAAATACTGAGACTTTGGCGGTGGAAGAGGTGTTGAATGTGGGGATTTATCAAACCAAACTTACGGGAAGCGGAACAAATTCGTTGGCTTTAATGAAAGGGGATAAGCAGTTGTTGATTGCGAATGCCGATAACAATGCATTGGCTGTTTTTGATGTTTCTAAACGAGGCAGCAGCGCGGGTTTGGGCTTTGTGCCAACAGGATGGTATCCAACGCAAGTGAGGGTGGTGAAAGACAAAGTTTGGGTTTGTAACGGGAAGGGTTTTACATCATTGGCTAATCCCAAAGGTCCAAATCCAATAGAGCGCAAGACGCAGACTGAATATCAGAAAGGGCAGAAGGGAAAGGAAAAAGTGCAATACATTGGGGGTTTGTTTAGGGGCGGAATGACGGTTTTTTCGATTTCGGAAATAACAGATGCAAACAAATTGACTTTACATACGCAGCAGGTGTATTCGAATTCGCCTTACAGCGCTGACTCGGAAAATAGAACGGGAATTCCCGCAAACCATCCAATTCCTAGCAAATTGGGTGATACATCTCCTATCAAACATGTGTTTTACATCATCAAAGAAAATCGTACGTACGATCAAGTATTGGCGGATATGGAAGGTGGCGATGGCGATACAAGTCTTTTGTTATTTGGTGCTAACATTACGCCGAATCAGCATAAATTATGCAAGGAATTTGTGTTATTGGATCATTTTTATGTGGAAGCCGAAGTGAGTGCTGATGGTCACAATTGGAGCACCGCGGCCTATGCAAACGATTATACCGAGAAAACCTGGCCAACGAGTTATGGCGGTCGTGGTGGTGAGTATGTTTATGAAGGGCAGGCGTCTGTGGCTCATCCACAAAAAGGTTTTATCTGGGATCATGCTGCGCAAGCGGGTAAAAGTTATAGGACATACGGGGAGTTCGCCGACAATTACAAAGCCAATATCAAATCATTGCAAGGACATTTTTGTCAATCCTACACTTCTTGGGACGAGAATGTCCGCGATACAACAAGATTTGGTCAGTGGAAACACGATTTTGATTCTTTATTGAATATCGGTCAGGTGCCACAGTTAAATACACTGCGGTTTATCAACGACCATACTGAGGGGGTTCGGAGAAATCGTCCTACGCCTTTTGCTCACGTGGCCGACAACGATTTAGCGGTTGGAATGTTCGTTGATTACTTATCGAAATCCAAGATTTGGGAAAGCAGTGTGGTCTTTATTTTGGAGGATGATGCACAGAACGGTCCCGATCACGTGGATGCGCATCGCTCAACTGCCTATGTTGCTGGAGGTTTGGTGAAAAACGGATTTATTGATCATACCCATTATTCAACCAGTTCGATGTTACGCACGATGGAATTGATTTTGGGAATGTCGCCCATGAGTCAGTACGATGCTTCTGCTGAACCCATGTGGCGTTGTTTTCAGGATTCTATGGTGCATCCTACGTTTGATGCAGTTCCTGCTTTGGTTGATTTGTCGGAGAAGAATGTGCGCGACAATCGCAGGTCGACATCTTATTTGATGGATCAAAGCGAGGGTTTGGATTTGAGCAAAGAGGATAGAGCCAATGAGCAGTTAATGAACGAGGTGCTTTGGAAGTATGTAAAAGGCGAAAAGTCAAAGCTGCCAGTACTTCGCCGGGCATCTTGGGTGAGGTCGATTGACGCTGACTAAAACGTGTGATTTAATCATTGTGAGCTTTAACAAAGTAGGGATAAAATGAAAAGGCACATTGTTGTTCTCGCATTTCAATTTCTACTTTTATGCAGCGTTTGTGGTAAAGTTGGGTATCCAACGGATAGAATTTCTTTGCATGTCATCGACACTGGTTCCATTGAGCGAATTTCGGTTGTAAATATTGATGCGGCCCTTTTGAGAAAGGTGTCATGGGAAAATCAGCCGTACCGGACGATTGTAAAAACGAATACTCATTCTGTAGGGGGGAATACCCGAACCGTCCCAGAAATGCTGTCGTACGAGACAGGGGTGATGGTTCAAAAAACAAATCATGGAGGCGGTTCTCCGTCTCTTCGCGGGTTACATGGCAATCAAACATTGATGATGGTGGATGGAATCCGTTTAAATAATTCGATTTTTCGTTATGGTCCCAATCAGTATTTAAATACGGTTGATGCGTTTGCGGTAGACCAACTTGATGTACTTTTCGGAAGCGGTTCTATTCAGTATGGGTCTGATGCGATGGGGGGTGTTATTGCGGCCAAGTTTCACGAACCTGAATTTGTAAAATGTAACCAATGGGTCCCAAAAGTTTTTTTTAGGACTACAACGGGAAACCAAGAATATTCGATGCGTAGTTCTGTAGATCGTTGTTTTGGGCAGAACGCGATTACGGCGGGCATAACGATGAGGCAATTTGGCGATGTATTGGCTGGCGGTGATTTGAAGTATCAGAGACCTTCGGGTTATAAGGAGTTTGATGTGGATGTGAAATTCGTTCATAAGGATAAATTGGGTAAATGGGTCGCGGCCCATCAATCGAACAATCAAGTTGATGTGCCGATTTTTCATCGAGTGGCGTTGGAGAATTATAAATTTTACAATACCACATTGCAAGCAAGGACGTTAACGTATTTAAAGCGCAGTCTTGTATTCTCTGGTAAATTGTTTGATGAAATAGAATTGATGGCGGGTAGGCAAAATCAACATGAGCATAGAGAATTTCAGAAGAACAATTCAAATTTATTGAGGACAGAGAGGGATTCAGTGAATACGTATTTCTTTACTACAAAGTTTTACGGGAAATTGCATAATCGTTGGCAGTGGGTTTTGGGGACGGATTTTTATTTCGACAAAGTGAATTCTGCGCGAACGGATGCGGATGTGGCACTGGGCACGTTAAAACAAATCCGGGGTTTGTATCCTAATGGGTCCACTCAGATGCAAAATTCTGCCTTTGGGTACATAACAAAAACGGGTGATAGGGGTCTTGTTCGCCTTGGGGGCCGTTACAATTACACTCAAATTACACTACAAACACTGGAAACGGGAAATGTGCAATATCAAAAAGGGGCATTTGTTGCAGATGGCGCGGGGTCGTTGAAAGTGACGAAAAAACTGCATTTGTATGGAAATGTTGGTACGGGTTTTAGAAGTCCAAACATCGACGATATGGGTACTTTGGGTATTGTTGATTTTCGTTTTGAAACGCCTCAATATGGCTTATTGCCTGAATATAGTTTTAATAAAGAATTGGGGTTGAAATACAAGAGTGCCAAATCCCAATTCAATGTATGTGTATTTCACAATGCAATGTCGGGCTTGATTTCACGCATTAAAGCAGGGTCAGACAGTATGCAGGGTTATCCGGTGTATCAAAAGCAGAATGTGGGATCATCGTTAATTTATGGAGCGGAATTGGATTGGAATCACGAGTTTGGTGGGCATTGGGTGTTTAGTGGCGGTGGATCATTGATAGTGGGGGATAATATCACGGGAAACGAACCAATGCGTAGGATTCCGCCGGCCATGTGTAATGCCGTTTTGCGATACAAGTTAAACGGTAGCGTTTCATTTTCGATGAATATTATTGGCGCCAGAGCTCAATTAAGATTAGCCAAGGGAGATATTCAGGATAATCGAATTGGACCCGCCGGAACGCCGGGGTATTTTACCGGGGATTTGCGCTGTGAAATGAATTTCAAACGGGCAACGGTAGATATCGCCATATTAAATTTACGCAACCAACGTTATAAAACTCATGGCTCTGGGATTTATAGTATGGGCAGGGCTGTTCAATTGCTTATTGGAATTAAGTAGTATTTATTGAATGGCACTGATTTGAATTAGGGATTCAAGTCGGATTACTAGTCACAATTGATGCGAAAATTAAATGCGTGTTCTGATGCAGTTTCTATAATGTTGCGCAAATATGTCCTAAAAATTCTCACTACATCAGCCGTAATATTTATGTAGGGATTTAATAATTTACGTTATTTTTTCATAACAAATTGAAGATATTGAGGTGAAGTAATAGTGTGTTTTTTGTTCCGAAAAATCGACAAAAGACAATGAAAAAAAGATTAATTCAATTGGTGAAGTTAGGAAGTGCTATGGCGGTGATTACTGCTATGCTATTCCCAGCTTCTGTGTTGGCTCAGACTGAGTCCGACACCGTCAGTGTAGAAGAAGTGGTAGTTACCGCCTTGGGTATCAAAAAGGAAAAGAAAAAGTTGGGTTATGCCGTGCAAGAAATTCAGGGCGCTGACTTGATCAAAGCACGTGAACCAAACGTAGTAAACAGTTTGGTAGGTCGTGTAGCAGGTTTAACTATCGGACAAAGTGCAGAATTGTTGGGTACACCAGCGATTGTGTTGCGTGGTAGTGATCCTCGTCGCGGACAAAGTGTATTGTTCGTTGTGGATGGTATTCCAATTAACTCAGATGCTTACAACTTGGGTCCAGACGACATCGAAAAAGTAACGGTGTTGAAAGGTCCAGCTGCTGCGGCGTTGTATGGATATCGCGGACAGAATGGTGCCATCGTAATTACTACTAAGAAAGGTAGCAAGCGTGGTATTCAGGTTGAAGTGAATTCTAGTAACATGGTAGAGAGTGGTTTCTTGACTATTCCTAAGGTGCAAGATCTTTATGGTCCTGGCGATCACGGTAAATATTCATTTGTAGACGGTAAAGGTGCCGGTTTGAATGATGGTGACTATGATGTTTGGGGTCCAAAATTTGAAGGTCAGATGATTCAACAGTACGATGGTTTGAAGCCTTGGACTGCGCGTGGTGCAAACAACTTAGAGCGTTTCTTGCGCAATGGTGTTGTGAGTAGCAACAACGTAAGTATCGCCAATTCTTCGGAAAAGATGGATGTTCGTTTTTCTTACACAAACATGCATCAGCAAGGTATCGTACCAAACACAGAATTGAATAGCAATACGTTTAATATTAGCAATACAGTTCGTTTTAACGACAAATTGCGTTTGGATGCGAACATCAACTATAACAGACAATCAACTCCTAACATCAATGACGTGGCTTACGGTCCAAACTCATTGATCTACAACATGACAATTTGGGGTGGTGCTGACTGGGATGTTATGGCGGATGATATTCGTGGAATTTGGCAGCCAGGAAAAGAGGGTGTTCAGAGCGTATATGCTGAATATCAGCGTTACCACAACCCTTGGTTCGTTGCTGAAAAATGGTTGCGTGGTCACTACAAAAATGATGTTTATGGATACGCTTCTTTGAATTATCAATTGGCTCCTTCTTTGAGCTTGATGGCTCGTTCATCTGTAACTGCTTACGATTTGTTGCGTACTGAGAAAATGCCTTTTTCTGCTCACCCTTATGGTCGTGAAGAAGGTCGTGGTGATTACAGAGAAGACAGAAGAGCGATGTATGAGTCAAACAACGAATTCATGTTGAACTTTGATAAAGACGTGAAGAAAACCAACGTGCACGTTTCTGCCGGTGGTAACCGTCGTGACTTCCAATACAACAGTTCTTTTGTAACTACAGATTATTTAAACGTACCTGAGGTTTATAACTTCAGTAACTCAGCAAACCCAGTGAAGGCTAGCAATTTCGCTTCTTCAATGGCGGTTAATTCATTGTTTGCATTGGCTGATATCGGTGGTAAAGGTTACAATGTGAATTTGGGTGCTCGTATGGACCAAATTTCAACTATGCCTGCAGGTAGCAACAGCTATGTTTATCCTTCTGCTAGTTTGGCGTTTATCCCAACTGACTTCATGAAGAAAAACAACACATTGAATTTCTTGAAGATTCGTGCTTCTTATGCTCAGGTTAAGGGTGGTTTGACAAGTCCAACCATTGGACCTGCTGGATATCCAATTGGTTATGGTGAGGCGTATTCGTCACCTTACGATGGTCCATCTTACACCAACTCTTCTGTTTATTCAACGCCTTTGTTGTATAACGGAAAGCCTTCTGCAAACTTTACAAATACAGTTTCAAACAGCAGTTTGAAGCCATTCCAACGTACAAACTACGAAGCGGGTTTTGAAGCTCGTTTGATGAAAAATCGTTTGGGCGTTGAGGGTACTTATTTCGTCTATAACGACGGTCCTGGTATCTATCAAAGAACTGTATCTGAAGCAACAGGTTATACCAATCAATTGGTGAATGGTATCGAAACACAGCGTAAAGGTTGGGAACTTTCTTTGAACGCTGATATCGTTAAGCCATCTAAAAAAGGAGGTCTTTCTTGGAACTCTTCAGCCAATTTGTCTCGCTATCGTGAATTCTTGACCAAAATCTATGGTGATGTAGATCGTATTTCTGCTAACTATTTTGTTTCTGCTAACTCTAGCAATAGATTCTTGAAAGTAGGTGATCGTATCGATGCATTGTATATGGGTTCTTTTGCTCGCACTTCTGATGGTCAATTGATCAACGATGCAGGTGGACGTCCTATCGTATTGCCAAAAGGTCAGCAACAAGGTTATTCTTTGCCTGATTTGGTATGGGGTTTCTTTAACAAAGTAGGCTACAAGAATGTAAGCATGTCGCTCCAATTTGACGGTCGCGTAGGTGGTCAGATTGTAAACCAAATCCAACGTCAAACTTACCGCGGTGGACGTAACATCGAAACGGTTCAAGATAACATCAAAGATGCAAACGGTTTGGGAATGGGCGATGCTCGTTACAATGATTATCAAGGTACTAAGTCATGGGTTGGTGAAGGTGTTGTAATTGCAAGTGGTACTCCAAAATACGATGCAACAACAGGCGAAATCACAAACATGAGTGAGTTGACCTTTAGCAAGAATACTACTGCTACTTATTTGCAAGATTACGTGAGCCGTTACTACGGACAGTATGAAGCCAATTTGATGAGCAAGTCATACATGAAATTGCGTGAGGTAACTGTTACATACCAAATGCCTTCTCAGTGGATGGGTAAAACTTTCAAATCTGCTACAGTTTCATTGGTTGCGCGTAACGTATTGTACTTCGCAAAAGGAAAAAATGATTTGGATTTGGATCAATTCCCAGGTATGATTGGTTATTCTGCTTTGCAAACGCCAACCATGCGTAGATACGGTATCAACATCAACTTGGTATTCTAATTTAAACGAAACAATTTAACACTATTAACATGAAAAAGAAGATATTTTTAGCAATAACAGCCTTGACATTGTTTGTTGTTCAGGCATGTAAAATGGATGGTTTGGACAAAGATCCTAACCGTGCAACGGTGGTAACTCCGGATCTAGTTCTTAACGGAATCTGCAATTCGATTTTTGTGGGCCCTTGGGGTAACTCAGCTCGCTTTTCTCAGTACAACTGCTGTAATTACAACTATTACGGTAATCAGGAATACAATTGGGGTGGTGCAAGTTTGCAGTATACCTTGTTGAAGAACGTGGTAAAAATGGAAGAAGAAGCCAAGCGTGTTGGTTACAAAGCAGTGAATCCTTATTCTGCAATGGCGAAATACCTCAAAGCCTCTATGTACTATGAAATGACGATGCTAGTGGGTGACTTGCCATTGACGGAAGCGTTGTCTCCAGATGTTACTTACACGCCAAAATACAATACCCAGAAAGAGGTGTTTGTTCAGGTGTTGAAGTGGTTGGATGAAGCGAATGCTGATATGGCAACATTGATCGCAGCAGGTGAGTCTACTGTGTCTGGTGATATCTATTTTGGTGGTAATTTGTTGGCTTGGCAAAAAGTAAACAATGCTTTCACTTTGAGAGTGTTGGTTGCCTTGAGCGCAAAAGAGTCTGATGCTGATTTAAATGTAAAAGGCAAATTTGCTAACATCATTTCTAACCCTACCAAATACCCATTGCCAACGTCTAATGCTGATGGTTTGCAATATGTATACAATAGCACGTTTAACAAATACCCAACAAATCCCGATAATTTCGGATTTGATGCTACGCGTTACAACATGTCTGCGACTACATTAAATACTTTGGCTTCTTTGAAAGATCCTAGAGCGATGTTGTTTGGTGAGCCTGCCGGTAACAAAATGAAAGCGGGTATTCAACCTACAGATTTCGCTGCTTTTGTTGGTGCGGAGTCTAGTATGGATTTGGCAGATATGAGTACTAAAGCAGGTATCGACAATGGTGCTGCTTACTTACCAGGTGAATTCAGTTTTTACAATAGAAAGCGTTATTACAGTACCTACACTGCGGAAAATACAGTTATGGTTGGGTATGCTGAAATGTGCTTTAACATTGCTGAAGCTGCAAACCGTGGTTGGGTTTCTTTGAATGCTAAAGATTGGTACGAAAAAGGTATCACTGCGAGTCACAGTTTCTATGGTATCGGAAACGGTCCTTTGGATGTTTATTTCTTTAAAGCGGGTGGTAAAGTAACCGACGGTGCTTCTTACAATAAATTCACAGTAAACTTTAATCAAACTGCATATTTGGCTCAGCCTTTGGTGAGCTATGCTGGTAACAATGCTCAAGGTTTGCAGCAAATTGTTGTTCAGAAGTACTTAGGATTTTTCCAAAACAGTGGTTGGGAAGGTTATTACAACTATCGCAGAACAGGTTTCCCAACTTTCTCTAAAGGAGGTCCTGGTACAGGCAATAGCGGTTTGATCCCAAGGCGTTTCCAATACCCATCTTCAGAGGTTACCAATAATAAAGCAAATTGGCAGTCAGCCTTGAACAATCAGTTTGGTGGCAAAGATGATATCAATGCTGACATGTGGATTTTAAAATAATTTTGAGTAGTTTACTTTTAGTATTAAAAATGGGGCGGGTTTACTCGCCCCTTTTTTTAGATGTAAAATCATGAAAAACGTAATTCAAGAAATCCAAGAGTTGTTTTTAACCAAGGGTTTGGATCAATATGGCGAAGATGTAACCCAGCAAGAACACGCCGTGCAGTGTTATATCCTTGCAGTAGAGCACAATGCCAGTTTGGAATTGCGTGTTGCTGCATTTTTACACGATGTTGGACATTTGATGTATAATCCAAAGGATGGTTTACACGTAGATATGAAGCATGAAGTGTTCGGTGCCAAATTACTATTGGATTGGGGTTTTGGTGAAAAAGTGTCGCAACTCGTGGCATCCCATGTTTGGGCAAAGCGATATTTGGTTTCAAACGAACCGTATTACATCAATCGCTTGTCGGCCGCTAGCCTCAAGAGCTTTCAGATGCAAGGTGGTTTAATGTCTGATGAAGAAAGTAGCGAAATGCGCAAGTCAGCTTATTTCACAGAGTGCCTAAATCTTCGTAGGTGGGATGATCAAGGCAAGCGCTTTGATTTGGATTCTCAAATCCCTGAACAAGTGTGGTCTGATTTAGAATTATGCTTGAGTACTAACCAATCAATTGATTGATTGTATCCTCTGCCATCCCAAAGCTAAGTGTCATTCCAGCGCCCCCAGGGCCATTTGCGACCCACACGTTCGGTTCAATTTCTTGAAGCCATTCGCTATCACCATTCTTTAATTTGAGATACTGACCTGTCCATCGCTGGGCAATCTTAAAATCAGGAATCTCTAGAACATCATTCAAATAATCCAATATCAAATCGTCAACGCTCTCCAATTGAAAAGGATCGTGGTGAATTCCGTAATCATGTGAGTCTCCAATAGTTAGCTGGTTGTGATAATTTTGGCTAATCAATAAATGAATACCGTGATAATGCTGTTTGGGGTAATTTTCCTTTACCCAATGCTCATAGATCGCAGATGAAGGGAGTTTCTCGTAGCTTTTATAATGTAGGAAGCTCAATCCGGCACAAATCGCTGGAATTGTGGCCGAAATACGCTCGCTTCTCAACATCTGTAAATGACTAATAGTAATAGGCGCAGCTTTAAACACAGAAGGGTAGAGCGTGTTTAATTCGTAACCATTGCAAATCACTATGATTTCGGCCTCGTAAGTTTTGTTTGTCGCCGTTCGGATTTTATTTGGCATCACCTCAATTACGGCGCAACCAAAATGAAATCGAATGGTTTGGGTTTCGGCTAAGTAATCTGGAATTCGGCGAATTGCTTCTCTTGCTTCTACGATGATTTCTGTGCCGCTGAAAATGGCTCCCAAAGTGTTTTTTTTATTTGCCAGGGGAAGGGTCGACAATGTTTGCTTTTTATCCAATAGTTGCAAACCTTCTCTTTTGAATGACTCACGTTCTAAGAATTCTTTTCCAAGCTCCAACTCCAGCGGATTTGAAAGCAACTGGATACTGCCCGTTTTTTTGTGCCAAATATTTGCAGCTTTACAGAGGTCGATCCAAATTTCTCTGCTCTTTATCGCTCGATTGTATAACTTTCCGATGGGCTGACCAACGGGCCAAACCATGCCAAAATTCCGGATAGAAGAGCCACTCGCTTTTTCTGATCTTTCAAAAACATCTACCGAATAGCCCCTTTCAGACAATGTTTTTGCATAGGCAATCCCCATGATTCCCGCACCTACGATAATGGCTTTAGGCCGCAATGATGTTTTCATTTTTATTGGTCGACTTGTTGATTTGATATATAATAATTTGAGACAATGCGATGATCAAAATACTTCCAACGATGGTCAGTTTGTCAAATATTGAAACCCAATCAATAGATTTTGTTTTCCCTAACAATGCAACGGAGGTGATTGTTAACGAAAACAAATAACCCACTGAGTCTGCGATGTAAATTAGAAATCCCGAATTCCCATTGGTTCCGCTGAGGCCAATGATTCTATCCATCACGCTGATGTTTATCAGTATGTACCCAAGGTATAAGCCAGTGCCCGAAATTACTAGCAACGCAGGTAAGGAAATTAATTGAAGTTGAAATCCTATTACTGAAATCAAACAGATAAAACCTCCAATTGTGATGCAATAGGCTGTTAATTTTAATGATTTTGTATGGGATTTGATGAAGGAGAAAACCGGTACGATGCAGAGTAGCAGCAATGTTATCGGCAGTTCGATTTTTACAAATGATAGGGTGTTGTAAACCAAATACTGATTCAGCATGTCGGCGCTGAAATTGTCTCTAAAATCTCTAAGTATCGTCAGTAGACCGTAAATAATCACAAAAGGTAATATCAAGTATTGTAGGTCGCCTAATATCTTTTTTTGCGTGGGATGGTCTAGCGCTTTTCTCTCGAGACGTAGTTCGATGTCTTCCGCTGTTGGGCCAGGGAATCGTTCCAATAAAATGATAAAAATCACCGCTGGGAAAAGTGCAAAAGCGCCAGTGATGTATGGGACCTCGTTGATTGATAATTCCAAGGAAGATTGCAACCAAAGGGCAATTGTCTTAACCCAGCCCGATGAGAAAACAAAAGTGCAAGCCAACATCGCCCCGATCAATTCTGTGAACTTTCGGCCTTCCACATAAGAAAAAACCAGTCCCCATACCAATCCAAGAGGGAATCCATTTAATACCATCAAAAATGGCCAAAATTCGATGCTTGTAAATCTTATTATGACCAATGGGATGAGTGATGCCGCCATCAAACAAATAAGGAAAATACCTCTATAATCCCTGTTTAATCCACCAAAAAAGCGGATGCCGACAATTTTACTCAGTGTATATCCAATCAACTGACAGAGAACCATCCATATTTTGATGTTTAGACCCCATAGCATCATGTCGTTGAAGGTTAAGCCAGAAAAAGGTTTTCTCAACGCATACATGCAGGTATAAATGGAAAAAGTAAGCCCCCCTAGTGCCAGGGATTTTAAAATTTGTTTAGAATCGACTTGTATTTGCATCAGAACTTTGGGTGTTTTTTTACGATGCTTTCCATTCCGCAGTTTGAAAGTAGTTGATCGAGTGCACTATACGACCCGTTTAATTCTGAGGGGTGATGGGCGTCGCTATTTATGATGAGTGGAATTTTTGCGTTGTGCAAGCGTGAAATGAATTCGAGTTTGGGGTATGGGTTGCTCAGCCCTTTTTTATATATGGCCCGGGTGTTTATTTCTATAAAATCATAGTTGTTGGAGCCGGTTTGCACAATTTGGAATAATTCATCGTAGAACCAATTTTCAAGGGCCCCGAATTCGCTGGTTTTTGCCGCGTTTAAGATGATTTTGTCTATGTGGCCAATGATTTTAGTGACCCCAACCGTTGTATCGTTGATCATTTGATGCGTTGCATCTAAAAATGCTTGAAGTAATTTTTTTAAGTTGAATCCAAACCATTTCAAAGCCAAAAGAAACTGTGAATATGTACCGTCGATTTCTAAATATTGGGTATTCGGATTTTCAGTATCCGGATTTTTCACAAAATGAATACTCGCAATTAGAAAGTCGGATTTTTCTACTGCTTTGTATTCTAATGCAGGAAACCCAAGGCCAAGTAGATAGTCTATTTCAAATCCACAAAGGATCTTAATGTCGGCCTTATTCAGATTTGCCAAATCTCTAATTTCCGATGAATACTTGTCCAAGTCGGTCGCTTTTATTGCCCAATCGCAAAGAAATGGAAGCGGTGCATGGGCGCTAAATCCCAAATAATCCCATTGCAATTGCTTGGCTTTTTTAACAAAGTCAGCCGAACTGGCAGTTCCGTCGCAATAAGTTGTGTGGGTATGTAAATTCACTAGGGTTTTTATACAAAAGAAGTGTTGGGATGTTGGCCGTGCATTTCTCGATGATTAACGGTAGGTTAAAATTTCATCATTAAGATTTATCTTTTTTGAAAATGGATTTTAAATTTTTCTTCTTTTGTTTCGTTGGTGGTTGGAATACTTTAGCAAGACTGGCGATGTCTTTTACCGAATGTGAAAATGGATAAGCCGTCCAGTCAGATTCTTCTTCAACGTGATTGATTAATATATTCCATTTGCATTGGGCATGATAACCTGCAAGGAGTGCAATTTTTGAGATCCCAATTTTTGCGACATGCTCTGTGTTTTTGACATTTTCCTTTTGGGAGATTTGTTGAATGATGTCGGGGAATGGCTGAAACCTTGGCGTTTGGTCGTAGCTCACCCAACTGTCAAAATATTGGGGCAAATCACTCTTAGTAAATATCTCATCAGTAATGATAGCGGGCAGCCATGAGACACCAACAATCTTGCAATTCTCATTTTTTGCAATTTTGAGGAATTTTGTCAATTCTGGATGGATGTGTAAATTACATTTTTCCGAAAAACTTACACGGAGTTGTTCAATTATATCTTTGGTGATTTTTGCTACAATTTCGGGCTCGGGGTCTCTCAACCAACGTTGGGTAATTATTTCTGCGATTTCTACAATTGGCTTTCCAATCAACTTGCGAATCACCCATTTTTCTGTAATTATACCATTGCGTTTTATGGTGTCGTTTATGATATTGGTAATTTTATCGGGATCACCAATGGCAATACCTATAGTATCAAGGATTACAAGCTTTGGCCAATGATTTTCCACGTGTAAATAATTGTTTTAAATATGAATTACATATCGTCAGTTTGTTGCTAAATCGTGGAAATCTTGTGGGGTAATTTGTCTGTGCGTAACTGATATTTTATTGAAAGTTAACTTCTTTGAAACATTGAATAATTAATGTTGAATTGAAAATCAAATCATGAAAACTGGATATTATGCATGCCTGTCGAAACAATTGTTCTCAATAGGACATTTGGGTATGGAAGTTTTTGAAGTCCTGCCCATCAACACACCAATTAAAATTCATCAAATCATAACGGTTGAGGACGATGGCAGGGAAGTGATTTCAGATGGAGATGATTTAATTCAATCGAAATTTGAGTTGTGGCAATGGTTGTCCAATCAATCCAATCTGATTTTTATTGAATTTTCTCATCCGGGTCAATGCACTTGGACGTTGCACCAAGGACAATTGTCTATTTTTTGTCATCACCGTCCTACATTAATCTGGTGGACGGCGGAAATTCTCAAATTTTACCATTTGGGGAACTTCAAGAATTTCCATCGCCTATCAACCAGTGAAGGTCAAAAATGTCTTTTATTAAGCAAAGACATCCATGAAGCTTTCGGTATGGAGTTGGTTATTTGAGGATTTATTGATTGTCTTTCTTTCATGGAAATTGATCAATCGCGCAATGAAATTAGCCATCCCAATCTTGTGAATTCTCAATAGTGCTGGAAACATACTCTGTGTGGGGTGCAAGTTCGGCATCGTATTTACATCAAGTACGTAGGGTATGTTGTCGATCATTCTTATATCTACTCTCGACATATATTCAAGATTCAGGGTCTCGTGCGCTTTCATAGCAACTATATTGATGTTATTCAATTCAACATTGTTTACCAATGGAAAAAAGTCCCGTTTGGTTTTTCCCATCGAACTTCCGGCAATAAATACTGCTCTAGCGGGTGTTGGGATGACTTCCAGCGGGGGCAAGGATGTCATTTCGTTCCCATCTTCAGTTGGCAATATAGCCACACTAAATTCTCTGCCGAATAGGTAGGGCTGTACCATTTTTCCTTCCATTTTCCATCGCTGCCAATTTAAGGCTACATCCTGCTTTGGGACAATTTCAATGTCTCTATGGCATCCGCCCAAGCGTGGTTTGCTGATGTAATATTCGTGTGTTAAATGCAGTGGACTTTCTAGGCTCTGCGGGACATCAATTCCGGCTTCTAGCAATCGTTTTTCTGCAGTGAGTTTGTCTTGTGCGATATATTGCGCAATTCCATTGCTACTGAGGTGTGTGATGTTGTTTTTATCTAACCACATCGCGATGTCCGCTTGTGAATGACGCCCGAAGCCATAACACATGTTAAAGACCCAGTGAAATTGTTTAAGTAAGCTCGCCAATGATGCATTGGGTTCGATCATGTGGATGATAGAAACGTTAAATTCATCAGGTATAGACTTGTTTACATTCATTACAGTATTGAGATTGATGTTCTCTTGCCAAGGTGTGAATTGGCTTTCAGCGTATAGGATTGCTACGTTTTTCATGGAACCGCAATTTCTAGCCATAAATCCATGTGATTGTTATGCGGTTTTTAATTGTATTTTGTGAATTTGACACTTGAGTATTAACTAAGTGTGTTGTTAATGTTCATTCGGGTTGGATATTTCATCTGGGGATAATATTCCAATATTGTATGGTACTCAATTTTGTTAGATGAATCCTAAATTGATTGTTTTAGACATGGCGGGCACTACGGTGAACGACTCTGGGTTGGTGCAACAAGCCGCAATTGACAGCATGAAAGCATTAACTGGTGCAGAAATTGATATCAAAGCGGCCAATAATGTGATGGGGATTCCAAAGAAAATCGCATTTGAGCAACTTTGTTCTTTGAGTAAGATTACAGCAGATGTTGATTTGATTGCAAAATTGGAAGGATACTTTAACAAGCAATTGATGGATCAATATGCTACCAAAGGCTCTATTGCTCTAATGCCCTATGCCGAAGAGTTGTTCGAAGCGGTGAGGAGTCATGGCGCGAAACTATACCTAAATACAGGGTTCAATCGTGAAGTCGCAACGGTCATTGTAGATAATTTAGGATTGCAAAAGGTGTTGCATGGCTACATCGGGAGCGACGAGGTTGCGATGGGTCGTCCTCAGCCAGATATGATTCGCTTGGCGATGAAAAAAGAAAATATCGAATATTCTCATTTTGTAATGAAAGTGGGCGATACAATTAGTGATTTGTACGAAGGGTTCTCTGCAGGATGCGCATGGAACGTTGGGGTGTTGACAGGTGCAAATACTTACGATGAGCTTAAAACCGCTCCGTATTCTCAAATTTTGAGTGACTTACAGCCCCTAATCGCATATTTCCCCGCGGGAGGTCGTTTCAGGAAGTCGTCTTGATTTGATCGCGAGTTCTGATTTAGCGAACCAAATTCAACGCCTTCGTTAGTTCGTGCTTTTGTAAATAGACAATGGACGCGGGATCCATTGGAATTCCCCAGACTGTTTGTTTGCAACGAGAAGCGAATAGTCCGTAACCACCAGTGATGTTGGTGTAATCGGCTTGTTTCTGGACGATGCCTATGCTCGGCTCATTCACCGAAATATAGTCGATGAGTGTCTGATTGGCGCCATACATCGTAATTCCAACCCATTTGATGCGATGTTTCAGGGTGGGCGATGCGGTGATAGAATTTTGTAAGAACTGTATGAAACTTAGGCGTGGGATTTGACGAATCGGTGAGGATACGTTGCCAACAAGGAAGTTTGTAATCATCTTCCATGTCGCCATTTTTATTATTTTTTTGCCGGTATCTGTGGTGCTGAATTCTTCATAGTATACTTGGAATTGTATGTCGTATGAAAAGGCGTTGGCTGCGGCGACATAAGAAACGTTTATGTATTCTGGTCCTACGCTAAAGATATTTGTTTGGTCGATAAAGGGTGCTCTGATTTTGGCCGGCCCCACTGTTTTTGTCACCGAAACCGCTTTAATTTTGGTTACGGGGTTGCTTACGGTAATCTCATATTCTTCGTTGGGGTAGATTTTTTCTCGCGTTGCCCAAAGAATATTTTTATCGTTTGCGAAAATCCCTGAATCTTTTTTGGGTCCTTCCTCCGCGTTGCAGATGATGATCTGACCGGTGTTCAGTCGCTTGAGTTGAACGTGGGTGCTATCGAGGTATAAACTGTCGGATATTTTTGCCGCTTCCAATGTGCCGATGCCCTCGTTCAAATAGGCTTTGTTAACTTTGATGTATTGAATGGTGTCTTCGGGGTCCAAAAGTGCATAGATTACAATCGTTTCTTTATAATCTGCATTGATGTTGACTTCGTTTTCGCATGCACTAAAAAACATCGACGAAATGAACATCAAAAAAATCGCTATACCCCAAACCCGAATCGAAGAATGTTTCATTAAAAATAATCCTACTTTTGCTTAAAATTTACATACAAAGATGCTTCATTTGGGGCGAATTTTGTGAACTTAGGCAGAATTTCCATCGAATAGAATCTAAAAATCAAAGGCAATGAGCATACACAAGAAAGAAGAAAAAAAGGTGACAACCCACGTTTTGCATGAGATGAAGGCGCGCGGTGAGAAGATTTCCATGCTAACTGCTTATGATTTTTCCATGGCTCGGGTTGTGGATCAAGCGGGAATCGATGTGATTTTGGTTGGCGATAGTGCATCAAACGTTATGGCCGGACATGAAACCACGTTGCCAATTACGCTGGATCAAATGATTTATCATGCCAGTTCTGTGGTTAGGGGTGTGAGTCGTGCTTTGGTGGTGGTGGATTTGCCATTTGGAAGTTACCAGGGAAATAGTAAGGAGGCCTTGGCGTCAACCATTCGGATCATGAAGGAAAGCGGCGCCCATGCTATTAAAATGGAAGGTGGGGAAGAGATTTTGGAAAGTATCAAAAGGATTTTAACGGCGGGTGTTCCGGTGATGGGTCATTTGGGATTAACACCTCAGAGTATTTATAAATTTGGGACGTATACGGTTCGTGCAACCGAAGATGTAGAAGCAGAGAAGCTCATTCGCGACAGTAAAATGTTGGAGGAGGCGGGTTGTTTTGCCATCGTCTTGGAGAAAATTCCAGCGAAATTGGCCAAGAAAGTCGCGGAGAATTTAACCATTCCTGTTATTGGGATTGGTGCCGGCGCCGGGGTTGACGGACAGGTATTGGTGGTTCATGATTTATTGGGTATTACCAATGAGTTTTCGCCCCGCTTTTTACGTCGTTACGCCAATTTGTACGATTTGATGAAAGGCGCAGTAGAGCATTATATTACCGATGTCAAGTCCAAGGATTTTCCCAATAAAAAGGAACAATATTAAATTGCGATGGGTGTGCCTGATGCAAGTAGCGTGATAGATTTTGCATTGTTTCCGATGCTTTCTACTGATTATTCATCGGTGGCAAGGATTTTTACCCAAGGGATTGAAACGGGTAATGCAACTTATGATGTCGCCGCGGCGGATTGGGCAGATTGGGATGCGAAACATCTGAATCACTCGCGCTGGGTTTTAAAATCAAGAAAAGAGGAGTCGGTGTTGGGTTGGGCGGCTTTGAGTCCGGTGAGTTCAAGGCGGGTGTTTTCGGGCGTAGCAGAGTTGAGTATTTATATCGATACTGATTTTCTGGGACAGGGATTTGGGAATGTTTTGATGAATGCGGTGATCGCCTCATCGGAAGAGAATGGGATTTGGATGCTACAATCGGGAATATTTCCTGAGAATCTAGCGAGTATCGCACTTCACGAGAAATTTGGATTTAGAATGGTGGGTAAACGAGAAAGAATTGGGAAAATGGCCAATGGCGATTGGCGTGATATTGTGCTTTTGGAGAGAAGAAGCTCTGTTGTGGGTTAAAAAAGTCTTTAGAGGGAGCGCTTTTTCTTGAAAGGGGCGATCATTTCTTCTACTTGATTGACAATCTTTTCACATTGTTCAACAATTTCCTTACCCGCTGGTGTTACAGTGATTGGAATTGATGTACGGTCAAAAATTTCCACATTCATGCGGTCTTCAAATGTTTTAATTTGTTGACTTACAGTAGATTGGTCGGCTGCGCATTCATCGGCTGCTTTAGAGAAACTCCCTAATTTCGCTACCGAAATTACGTATTGCATCTGTCGAAGTGTTACTACCATAGTTTTCTAACAAATAAAGACTAATTAAGTTTTAAATACAAAAAGAATGATGTCGGATTATTGATTACTATTTTCAAGAGGAATGAGCCCGCATTAGCGGGCTCATTCCTCTTGAAAATAGTATGATTTTGAATGAAATTATTTGCTTCCTTTGGCGTGATCTGCAAGGAACTGAGCCAAGCCTAAATCAGTTAAAGGGTGTTTTAATAATCCTAGAATTGCACTTAGTGGACAAGTAACGACATCGGCGCCATGGGTAGCACATTGCACGATGTGTAAAGAAGTACGAACGCTAGCGGCAAGGATTTGAGTGTCGTAGCCTTGAACTGCGTATATTTCAGCGATTTGTTTGATCAAGTCGATGCCTTCCCAGTTTTGATCATCGATACGTCCGATGAAAGGAGAAAGATAGGTAGCGCCAGCTTTTGCGGCCAAAATCGCCTGACCTGCACTAAAAATCAATGTGCAGTTGGTGCGGATTCCGTGATCAGAAAAATATTTGATGGCTTTCACACCTTCTTTGATCATCGGAACTTTTACTACGATGTTTGGGTGCAAAGCAGCCAATTTTTCACCTTCGGCAATCATGCCTTCGAAATCGGTGCTAATGACTTCCGCGCTCACATCGCCATCTACCATTTCGCAGATGGTTTTGTAGTGGTTCAATACGGCTTCTTCGGTGAAGATGCCCTCTTTTGCCATTAAGCTGGGGTTGGTTGTTACGCCGTCTAAAATTCCGAGGTCGTTTGCTTCTTTGATTTGGGCCAAATTGGCGGTATCGATGAAAAATTTCATAGAGACGAAGTTAGGCTTTCTTTAAATAGTGTTTTGGGGTTTTGATGCACATTTTTTACACTATTTGGTCCCTGGTATAATTGATTTTTGGGCAAAAAGTGGATAATAATACATTGTGATTCAAACAATTAAATGTTTGTAGGGGTTTAATTTGCAGATTACTGTCATTGAAAAAGAGGTACAATTATATCATTCAAGGCGCTGGCGCTTCCGGTTTGTGGTTGGCCTATTGGTTGCATAAAGAGGGTTTGTTGGATGATAAAACGTTACTCATTGTGGAGTGCGACGAGTTCAAGCAAAACGATAGAACTTGGTGTTTCTGGGGCGATGCTTTGATTCAGGATCTGGGTTTTGTTGATTTTTCGTGGAGTCAAGTTCAAGTGTTTGGTGAATCGCAGCGCATCGATCCTTACACTTACCATCATTGCCGGAGCGAGGCGTTTTACGCTTTTGTAAAAAACGCACTTGCATCATCTGGCCATATTGATTGGTGTTTTGGTCGCGTCGTAGCAACTCGTCAAATCGGGAGTCAGGTTTCGGTGGACATCCAAATTGATAATGACGCAGGTGTTGAGAACCTCAACGTGGCTGCCGAATGGTTTTTTGGCAGTGGAGGCGCATCAGTCAAGACATCGGAAATTGCTTTGTGGCAATCGTTTGTGGGTTGGCGGGTAAAGAGTAAATCTGGTGAAACTATATTTGATTCCGCCGCGTGTACGTTGATGGATTTCAGGATTGAGCAGAGAAGGAAAACGCGGTTTCTATATGTTCTGCCTTTCAGCGGGGAAGAGGCTTTGATTGAAGTGACGCAATTTGATAAGGAGATTTTGGGATTGGAGGAAGGGCAACGAATGCTTCAAGAAATTTGTGAAATGCGGGGTTGGGATGTATCAATGACTGAATTGGAGCAAAACGCAATTCCGATGAGTTCTATTTTTGATTGTTCAGAGCGATTTCATGCGCCGGATACTC